>Ga0335073_10000027_pt1 | contig 217722 bp, 173 predicted proteins | sample Lox_Sample_22_FD_207093 | JGI IMG/M metagenome (GOLD analysis project Ga0335073, IMG submission 207093) | Soil microbial communities from Loxahatchee National Wildlife Refuge, Florida, United States - Lox_Sample_2.2 | ecosystem: Environmental > Terrestrial > Soil > Wetlands | place: USA... | reverse complement strand
CTTCCCGATGCCGCGGCTTCCGCCGGTGATGAGCACCACGCGCTGTCGCAAAGACAATTCGCACCTGCCTGGATTCAATCTGCCAGTATAGCGAAGACGGCGCAAGTGTCGAGTCCAGCGGTGATTCCGGACCGATACAGCCCCCGTTACCAGCTGGCTGCGCCGGCCTGAGCGATTCTCCGCGGCCGTCGCCATTCTTGCTATTCTGCGGATAACACCTCGAACTTCACGGACAAAATGATGCGCAGACACAAACTGCTTGCGCTTGCCTTGACCTTCGCGGCCCTGATCGGTGTGTGTGCGCCCCCATTGCGCGCGCAGACAGAGCGGATTCGCGATTATCAAAGCGACATCGACGTACAGGACGATGGATCTCTAATTGTCCACGAAACGATTGAGGTGGAGAGCCACGGATACCGCATCCGGCACGGCATTTACCGCGACTTTCCAACGCATTATCGCGACCGGATGGGAAATCTCTACGTGGTGGGATTCGCCGTATTGGGAGCCTTGCGCGATGGCGCGACGGAAACCTACCGCATCGAAAATCACGCCAACGGAAAGCGGATCTACCTCGGCGATCCGAACCACTTAGTGCCTCCCGGGCTTCACGCCTATGAAATCACTTACACCACGAACCGCCAGATGGGATTCTTCCCGGACCACGACGAACTCTTTTGGAACGTGACCGGCAACGGCTGGATCTTTCCCATCGACCATTCCTCAGCAGCCGTACACCTGCCGGAACGTATTCCGGCGGCACAAGTGAAGCTCTCCGGCTACACTGGGCCACAAGGTTCGATGGCGCAAAATCTGACCTGGAGAACAGACGAGAACGGCTCGTTCGATTTCATATCGAATGCGGGCCTCGGTCCCGCCGAGGGGCTGACGATCCTGGTGCAATGGCCAAAGGGATACTTCGCTGAGCCAACCCCACAACAAAAAATCGCCTGGGTGCTGGCCGACAATCAGAGCGCGCTGATTCTGACCGCAGCGCTGCTGCTGGTGATTTGCTACTACGTCATCATGTGGTACCTCGTGGGGCGCGATCCCACGCCCGGCGTGATTGTGGTGCAGTACGAGCCTCCCGCCGATTTTTCTCCCGCAGCCGTGCGCGAACTGGTTCGCATGGGTTTCGACAAAAAGGCGTTCACCGCCGCCGTGTTGAACATGGCCGTCAAAGGATACCTGACGATCAAGGAGGACTTCGGGACTTACACGCTCTGCGCCACCGGTTCGGGCGGCGAGAATCTGGCACCCGAAGAGCAACTGGCGGGCGCAGCGCTTTTTGCCAACAACAACGTGATGGTGCTCCACAATACGAATCACACCGACATTTCCGCCGCCATCAACCTGCTGAAAGGAGCGCTGAAAAAGAAAGAAGAAAAGACGCTGTTCAACACGAATGCGTGGGTCACACTTCCCGCCGTGCTTCTTTCGATTGTGCTGCTAATCGTTGCGTCCTGCGCGGACGGCCCCCAAAACATTCCTGCAGTGGCATTTATCTGCCTTTGGCTCACGATCTGGACCATCGCGGTGTCGGGGATGGTAATCGCCGAGGCTTCCCTTTGCAGGAAGGCGTTTACGGACACGCATCACCGTATGGCGGCGGCCGGGCAAGCGACGTTCACCGGGCTGTTCATGATTCCCTTCCTGGGCGGTGAGGTAATGGGGCTCTTCTTCCTCGCGAAGATTGCCTCGACTCTTGTAGCGGTCCTGCTGATCGGCACCGCCCTGGTTCATCTCGCGTTCCACTTCCTGATGAAGTCGCCGACGCAGGCCGGGCGCAAGGCTTTGGACAAAATCGAGGGGTTCAAGAGATTCCTGAGCGCCGTCGAGGGAGACCGGCTGGACCGCATGGCGCCTCCGGACAAGACGCCGCAACTTTTCGAGAAATGCCTGCCCTACGCGCTAGCGCTGGATGTCGAGCAGGCGTGGGCGGAAAAATTCTCGGGCATCCTCAGTGCTGCTGGGCGCGCTCCCGGCAGCAGCACCGGCGTGTATTCCCCCGCGTGGTATTCCGGTTCACCGTACACGAGCAGAGGAATCGCTGATTTTACGAGTTCGCTCGGCGGGTCTTTTTCTTCGGCGATTTCTTCGTCAGCGCAAGCGCCTGGGTCCAGCGGGGGCGGAGGTGGCGGATCTGGCGGCGGAGGCGGTGGTGGAGGCGGCGGAGGCTGGTAGAAACCGGCGCTCACATAGCGTGCTACGCAATTCTTGCAGCGAGCCCGCTAGCCCACGCGGGCGACGATGACGGTCATATCGTCCGCCTGTTCAGCTGTTCCGGCCCACTGCTCCGCGGACGACAGCAGCGCCTCGGCGAGACTTCTGGCGGGAAGATTCCGCTGACGCATCGCTTCTTCCTTCAGGCGGGCGTTGCCGAACTCCTCACCATAGACGTTTTCCGGCTCGGTCAGGCCGTCACTGAATGCCACAAGAACGGCCCCCGCCTTGACGGCGATGGTGCGTTGCGTAAAAGGATATTCTTCGAATAATCCGACCACCGTTCCCCCCTCGCTCAATTCGTCACAGGCGCCATTCTGAATCAGGAACGGAGCAAGATGTCCGGCGTTCGTGTATGTGAGCGTCTTGGCATCGCAGTCATAGACCCCGTAGAAGAACGTGGCGTAGCGATCGTCAGAAGTGTTCATGAAGAGATGCCGGTTGACCCGGCAGACGAGCTCCGCCGGTCCCATGCCGCCATCTTGCGTAGCAATCGTTCGCAGGGAGGCCTGCAAGCTCGCCATTAGCAAGGCCGCAAAGATGCCTTTGCCGCTGATATCCGCCAGCGCGATTCCAACTTGTGCAGGCCCAAGACGAATGAAATCGTAATAGTCGCCGCTGACGCTTCGTGCGGCACGGCAAATCGCCGAAAGTTCCAGCGAAGGCAGCGATGGAATCTCCTTCGGAAACAACAGCTCTTGAACTTCCCGGGCGATGGAAATTTCGTTTTCGAGTTTCTGTTTTTTCCGCTGATCTTCGATTAAGTCGGAAATGGAAGACGTCATTTCGTTGAAGGATTCGCCGAGCGCCCCGAGCTGATCCCGCTGGTGGACGCGAATGCGATGGCTGAAGTCGCCGCGCCGGACATGCAGTGTCGCTTCGTAGAGGTCGCCGACGGCGCGCGTAATCGTGCGCGTCACGATGATGCCGGTCACGAGAGCGGCAATCTCCATGGCCAGGAAGATGAATCCGGCAATCTCCAAGATCCGAATCAGCAATGGCCCCAAGGCTCCCACCGAACGAAAGAGCCGTTGGTTGACCGCCGAGGCGCGCAGAGCGAAGGAAGCAAGAACGGGGAATTCCCTTCCGGCGGAATCGCGATCCATGCTGGCGGCTTCGAAGGTGGATACGCCGTTGATCCGCGCATCCAGGAAATTCGTAGGGGGATGGACGAAGCGCTTGCGGCTGGCAATTTCCTGCCAGCCAACGTACACCTGGTTGTCGATATCGATCGAAAGCCCTTCCTGGGGACGATGAGCCGTGGGACGCAGAAGAATCAACTGGATGGGACCGAGCTCGGAATTGAGACCATCGAGAACTGCCGAAGTGACCGGCACCTGAAGGAGGATTTGCACGGTTCCTCGAGAGCCAGAAGCGTTCTCTACCGCAGCGACATACAGATTGCCCCCCTCCTGCGCCAGGCCCGCAAACTTCCGCGCGCCTGGTGAGAGCAGTTCTTTTCCCCGGTTCAGCCCGATGCGGCATTCCGGAAATTCCGCTTTCGTTGCGGCGACAAGGGCCGCCACATTAGGCAGGGAGAGAACAGCCGTCGAATTGGGGGGCGCGACAGGCGTCGCTTCTCTTTCGATGACGTTGGCCAGCGACTCGGCCGAGGACGAAACCAGTGCAATCCGGTCGTGCAAATCGTCTTCCAGAAGATGCGCGCCAAGCTGGAGGTACAGCAGATAGGACGCGAGCCCAGCCATGGTTAGCAGCAGCACCACCGGAACCACGGCGATGAAAACGTATGCCACGATGAGGCGGTTGCGCAGACGCCACATCAGGTGATGGCGAATCCACGGAATCACCCGGATTGCAAAATAGACCAACGCAATAAAAGTGAGGAAGGACAAAAACCCGCCAAAGGGAACTAGAATCCCCATGGCTTGGAGAATCTCGTGAATGAATTCAAGAAGGATGACGAGAAAAGCCAGGCGGTCGGCAAGCGTCACCCGCCGAAGAAACACCCACGACCGGCGAAGGGAAAATGACGTCAAGAAGGCTCTCTTTCCGGGAGTTGCTTCAGACCGGAGCGCGCGTCCGGCACCAAACACCACAATCTATCATGCGGCGCGGGTGATTTGACCGGGGATGTTTTCCGCGAAAGAGTTTATTTCGTCGTGTTGTTGGCGAGCCGCACCCGGCTGTGGCGGCGGCTATAGAAGAAATAGACGAACAACCCGATGATAAGCCAAATGATCAGGCGCGCCCAATTGACCCATCCGAGCTTGTACATCAGATACCCGTTTGACAAGACACCGAGTATCGGAACCACGGGAACCCAAGGAGTGCGGAAGGGCCGTTCCTGGCCCGGATTCGTCCGACGGAGAACCATCACGGCGACGCATACAATCAAGAACGCCAGCAGAGTCCCGATGTTCACCATTTCGCCGATGACGTTGATTGGGATGACGCTGCCCACCGCTGCGGCCACCAGCCCGACCAAGATAGTTGTTTTATACGGCGTCCGGAACTTCGGGTGGATGTCCGCAAAGAATTTTCGAGGCAGCAATCCATCGTTGGCCATTGAGTAAAGGACGCGCGTCTGGCCGAGCAGCATCACCAACATGACCGACGTGAGGCCCATCAGAGCCCCCAGCGTGATCAGATACGAAGCCTTCGTGAGCCCCACATCCAGAAAAGCCACCACGAGTGGCGCTTCGATGTTTACTTCTTTCCAGGGCACCATCCCCGTCAGAACGGCCGAAACGAGAATATAAAGTACCGTGCAGACAATCAGCGAAGCGATGATGCCGATCGGAAGATCGCGCTGCGGATTCTTGGCCTCCTGAGCCGTCGTCGACACGGCGTCGAAACCGATGTAAGCGAAGAATATGTAGGCCGCCGCTCTCCCGATTCCCGAGAATCCCATCGGCGCGAACGTGGACCAATCGTGTCCCCAATTCCCCGGATGAACGTACTTGGCGCCGAGCACGATAATGAACAATACGACGGAGACTTTGATGGCCACGATCGTCGCGTTGAATGTGGCACTCTCCTTGATCCCAATCACCAGCACAGCCGTGATGATCAAAGCGATGATGAAGGCCGGAAGATTGAAGCCGATCTCGATGCCGAATAGATGCGGCGCCCCTACCAGATCATGCGCTCGCCGCACTAACTCCGGTGATTGCGCGCTGATGATATCGGCCACCCTTGCCAGGAATTGCTGGCTGCTCTCCGCGACAGTTGGATTCGCTGCATGAGCCATTTCACGCGCAACGATGGTTTCAGCCGTCCGCTGCGCGGTCCAATGGTCGTAGGCCAGCCACAGCGGCATCTTCAGATTGAATATCCTCAGAAACTCGATGAAGTGATTCGACCAGCCGGAAGAAACCGTGCTGGCTCCCATGGCGTATTCCAGTGTCAGGTCCCAGCCGATAATCCAGGCGAATAACTCTCCCAGGGCTGCATACGCATAGGTATATGCACTGCCGGCCAACGGAATCATCGCGGCAAATTCCGCGTAGCAAAGCCCCGCAAACGCGCAGCCCAGCCCGGAGAGGACGAAAGAGAGCATCAGCCCCGGCCCGGCATAGAGAGAACCCAGGCCGGTCATGACGAAGATTCCTGCGCCGATGATCGCGCCGATGCCGAGCGCCGTCAGCGAAACAGGGCCGAGCGTCCGTTTGAGCGTCCGCTCGCCGGTGGCGTTCGCCTCGTTCAACAGCCAGTCCATCGGCTTTTTCGCCAGCAGCGGATTCGGCATTTCTAGCGTTCCTCCTGAAGGACCGGCATTTCATTGACGAGCAATTTCATGCTTCCGCCTTTTTCCCTGCCCATCGCCAAAGGGCGTAAACGGGTATGCCGAGCACTACGATGATTAAGCCGGGCCAAGTGTACTGCGGTTTGTAGCGCAAGAGTTGTATCTCAAGAAAAACAGCCATCAGCAAATACAGTGCTGGCAAGACGGGATAGCCGATGGCTTTGTAGGGCCGCTCCAAATCCGGTTTTTTTGCGCGCAGAACGAAAAGGCCGCTCAAGGTAAGAATGTAAAAAATCAAGACGGCGAAAATCAGGAAATCCAGCAATTGGTTGTAGGTTCCTGAGAGGCAGAGGATCGAAGCCCACACGCCTTGAATCACCAAAGCGACGCTGGGAGCATGAAAGCGGTTCACCTTGCCGACGGACTCAAAGAACAGGCGATCTTTCGCCATCGCGTAATAGATGCGCGCCCCGGAAAGAATCAGGCCGTTATTGCATCCGAAGGAAGAGATCATGATCGCGATGGCCATGATCCATGCGCCTGCCGAGCCGAAAACTGCCGCGCAAACAGCCGTGGCCACGCGCCCATCGGCGGCGAACTCTATCCCTCGCGAGAGAACCGCCGCACCGGCGGGGTTTCCCGATATCGGCAACACGCGCAGGTATGAAATGTTAGTCAGGATGTAGAGAAACACGACGATGCTGGTGCCGAGCGCCAGCGAGAGCGGCAGATTCCGCTTCGGATTGCGGACCTCGGCGGCGGTGAATGTGACGTTGTTCCAGGCGTCCATCGCGAAGAGCGAGCCCACCATGGCCACGCCGACCAGCGTCACTGTTCCGATCCACCACTTCGGCGAGTCGGGGGGATATAGGTGGAGCGTGCTCAGCCCGGAATTGCGCCAAAAATCATGGAAATTCGCCGCCCGCGCGGCCGCTGTGGAGAAAAAAACTCCGAGCAGGGCCAGACCGGCGAGCGACGCTACCTTTATGACGGTGAGTATATTCTGAATGATTTTGCCGAGCGTCAGCCCACGTGTATTGATCCACGTTAGGATCAGGACGGACGCGATGGCGAATAAATTCTGGCGATTGAGGCCGACGTCGTAGGGACCGAGTGTGCCGAACCACAGATTCCAGGGCCCGAACGTCCCGATTTTCCAGATCCAGTGCCCTGAGGCAAACCATGGGAGGAGGACCGCAGTGAACTTCGCGAATGCAATGCCGACGGCCGCGATTGTCGCCGTCTGAATCACCAGCAGCATCGTCCAGCCGTAGAGAAAGCCCCAGAGCGGGCCGAGCGATTCCCGCAGGTAGACGTATTGCCCGCCTGCATGAGGCATCGCCGCTGCCAGCTCGCCGTAACTCAAGCCTCCGATAAGCGTCATTACGCCGGATGCGATCCAGACGGCAATCAGCAGCCCCGGACTCTGCACCTGGTGGGCGATATCGGAAGAGACGATGAAGATAGCCGAACCGATCATCGACCCGACGACGATCATCGTCGAATCGAAGAGACCGAGGCCCTTTACCAGGCCTCCCGGTTCCGGGCTTGCGGTCATCTGGTTGGCGACGGCGTGCTCTGCCATTCGGTTTAGCCTTCAGCTCCTCGAAGCCAATGCTTCCACGGCAATTTGCATGTATTCTCGCGCGCGTTTGCCCGGGTCTGGCGCATCCCGCAAATCCCGGATCACGGCTACGGAATCCGCACCGGCGCGGTAAACTTGTCCGGCGGAATCTACTGTGATACCGCCGATGGCCACAAGCGGTTTCTTCGTTGCCGCGCGTGCCCGGCGGACGAATTCCAGCCCCACAACAGGATCCGGATTTTCTTTTGTGCCGGTCGGGAAAACAGGCCCCACAGCTATATAGTCCGCCGAAGTGGAGGCTGCTGCGTAGAGTTGCTCGAGGTTGTGTGTCGAAACTCCCACCCACATCCCTTGTCCGCAAACTCTCCGCGCATCTTCGGCCGGGAGGTCCTCCTGCCCGACGTGAACTCCCGCGGCGCCGGCAATCAGCGCGATGTCCAGGCGGTCGTTGACGATGAGCCTGACGGAAGTCTCGCCAAACGCGGATTTCAATTGCCGGGCTGCCTCGAAGACCGCGCGCGCCGGCGTTTTCTTGGCCCTCAATTGGAGCAAATCAACTCCAGCGCCAGCTAACGCTCTGGCCAAAGGCAGCACATCCGGCGCTTCGGGAGTCGAGTCGAGAATGGCGTAAAGGGGCGGAAACACTCAGCGGCTCCGGCTCACTTGCCAGCCACCACCAGAAGCTTTTCCAGGAAATGCGTGTCGAAATTCCCGCCAGCGAAGTCCGGGTCTTCCAAAATTCGCTTGTGCAGAGGAATTGTCGTCTTGACGCCTTCAACGACAAACTCGTCCAGCGCTCGCCGCATTCGCGCGATGGCTTCGGTCCGGTCGTGCCCGTGCACGATCAGTTTGGCGATCAGCGAATCGTAGTACGGAGGCACGACGGCATCGGAATAGGAGGCGGTATCGACGCGCACGCCGGGACCGCCGGGAACGCGGAATGCCGTGATGCGCCCAGCCGATGGCGTGAACGTCTCAGGGTCTTCCGCATTGATGCGGCACTCAATCGAGTGGCCTGAGAATTTCACCGGGCCGACGATCTCTTCGAGCTTCGCTCCGGCGGCCACCTTAATTTGCGTCTTCACCAGATCGACGCCTGTAACCATTTCCGTCACCGGGTGCTCTACCTGGATGCGCGCGTTCATTTCAATGAAGTAGAGCTTTCCGGACTCGTCCCGCAAAAATTCCACCGTGCCGGCGCCAACATAGCCAATTTTCTTGAGCGCCTCAACGACGTGCTTGCCGATGCGGTTGCGCGTCGCACTGTCCACGCCCATCGAGGGGGATTCTTCGAGCACCTTCTGATGCCGGCGTTGAATCGAACATTCCCGCTCGCCGAAGTGGATGACGTTGCCGTGCCGGTCGCCCATCACCTGAAACTCAATATGGCGCGGCCGCTCGATCAACTTCTCCATGTAGACGTTTCCGCACCCAAACGCCTGCTCGGCCTCGGCACGCGCCGTCTGGAACGAGGGAATCAATTCGCGCTCCGTCCGCACGATGCGCATGCCGCGCCCGCCGCCTCCCTCTGCAGCTTTGATCATCAACGGCAGACCGATTTCCTTGGCCGCCTTTCGCGCGGCTTCCTCGTCGGGGACCACTCCGGCGCTACCGGGAATGATGGGTAAGCCTGCCTCGCCCATGGCTTGGCGCGCCCGGTCCTTTTCTCCCATCAGCCGGATGACTTCCGGAGACGGACCTATGAAGGTGATGTGCGAGGCTTCGCACACTTCCGCAAAATTGGCGTTTTCAGAGAGAAATCCGTAGCCGGGATGAATCGCGTCCACATTGGCGATTTCCGCAGCGCTGATTACCTGCGGGATATTCAGATAGCTTTCACTGCTGCGCGGCGGGCCGATGCAGATGGCCTCGTCCGCAAATCGCACGTGGAGCGAGTTGCGGTCGGCTTCCGAGTAGACAGCGACGGTCTGGATACCAAGTTCCTTGCACGCGCAGAGAATGCGGAGGGCGATTTCACCGCGATTGGCTATCAGGATCTTCCGGAACATTTGCCTGAAGTTACTTCTTTCGGAGCGGCCGGATGCCGAACAACGGCTCGCCGTATTCGACGGGATTGCCGTTCTCCGCAAAAATCCGTACCACTTCTCCCGCGACATCCGCTTCGATTTCGTTCATCAGTTTCATGGCTTCGATGATGCACAGAACCTGCCCCGCTTCTACCTTCGACCCAACCGTGACGAACGCTTCGGCTCCGGGGCTCGGTGCGCCGTAGTAAGTGCCGACGATGGGCGATTTCACCAGATGAACATCGTCCGACCGGCCCGACTCGCCCGAAACTTCGTGCGAAGGCGCAGGCGCCGAGCCTGTTCCCCCGGCGGCATGGCTTGGTGTAGTGGCGATTGCAGGAGCCGCCACGACGATTTCTGGCACGGGCAGTGCGCGGTAACCGCCGGCTCCTATAGAAGGCTTCTTCAGCCGGATCCGCAGGCCGCCGTGCTCGTACTCGAACTCTTCGAGCCCGTGCTTATCCATGAATTCAAGCAGTCGCTCGATTTCCGGCAGGTTCACGCCTCCGGAAGCCGTCTTTGCCGCAGACGCTTTCTGGCTTTTGGGTTTTGCCATCTATAGTTCCAGGAAGTCCCTTGTCGCTGTGGTCAGGTCCACCGACCCGCGGGAGGTTACCACGACATCGTCTTCAATCCGAATCCCACCCAAACCCTCGATATACGCGCCGGGCTCAATCGTGACAACCATGCCTTGTTCCAGGGGAGTAGGATCGCCCGCCCCCAAGCGCGGCATTTCATGCACTTCTATTCCCAGGCCGTGCCCCGTACTGTGCGTGAAGAACTGCCCGAAGCCGCGGCGCGTCAGGACTTGCCGCGCTGCCTTGTCTACATCTCCTGCCGTGACACCGGGCCTGACAGCCGCCTTTGCCGCCTCCTGGGCTTCCCGCACGGCCTGATACATCCGCCGCACGCGAACCGGAGCGCGACCCAGGAAGACGGTTCGCGTCATGTCACTGCAATAACCGCAGAGTATAGCACCCTGGTCGAGGACTACCAATTCGTTTTTGCTGAGCAGTTTGGAGGCCGGACGCGCATGAGGAAGTGCCGAGCGCGTCCCAGAAGCGACGATTGTTTCGAAGGACGGCCCACTCGCCCCCCGCATCTTGATCTCATACTCGATCTCTGCCGATACCTGGATCTCCTGCGCGCCGATTCTGACCTTTTGCAGCACGGATGCAAAAACTTCACTGATGAGCCGAGAGGCGGCCTTCATTGTGGCCAATTCGCCGGGTTCTTTAATCGCGCGCAGCTTCTCAACCAGGCCACTCGCCTCGACCCATCGAATCCGGCCGCGCAAGGCGCCGTCCAAAATGCGCTTGTGGCCCACCGTGAGCTGCGAACCGCTGTATCCGAGCCTTATCCTTCCCCGTTGGCGGCGCAGATACTCCGCAGTAGATGCCAGAAGCCCCTTCCGAGCAATTTCCAGCGCCACTCCAGAGCCTGACAGTTCCTCCTGAGCCTGAATCGTATAGCGGCTGTCTGTGATCAGCGCTTCCTTGGCGGGTGTGAGGAGAAGTATCCCCGCGCTCCCCGTGAAACCGGTCAGGTACCGGACGTTGGGAAGAGCCGTAATTAGCAGCGTATCTGCTTGTTTTTGAGAAAGAAGCGGCCGGAGACGCTCAATGCGTCTCCGGCCGGAATGTTCCTTGCCCGTCTTTTCCGTCACGTCAAATGGCCGGCCCTCGTGCTGCCGCAATCAGCTCGGCAGAATGCGGGGCGTCAGGAAGAAGAGAAGCTCCTGCGATTGCGAGTTGACGGTCGTGTGCTTGAACAGGTTGCCAATCACCGGCAGGCTGCCAAACAGCGGCACTTGCTGGATGTCGGTCCGCTGCTGCGACACGATGATGCCGCCGATGACCACCGTTCCGCCGTCGTTGATCAGCACCTTCGTGTTGGCTTCCTGCGTGTCGATAGCCGGGATGCCTTGCACACGCGGAATCGACTGGTCGATTTGGTCGTTCTTCACGTCCACATCCATGAAGATCGTTCCTTCCGCCGTAATCTGCGGGGTCACGTCGAGTTCGAGCACCGCATCCACGTACTGAACGGAAATCGTGTTGTTGATGATCGTCTGCACCGGTATTCGCGTACCTTGCTTCACGGTGGCTTTCTGGTTGTTCTGCGTGATTACCTTCGGCTTCGAGAGCAACTTGCCCACGCCCCGGTCTTCCGCCGCGTTGATGACGAAGTCCACGGCCGCGTTCGGCGACGCGAAGAGATACTGGAACCCGCTGGTCGGAACGCTCGTGCCGAGATTCGTCAACAGCGGGATCTGGGCGCCACTTGTAGTTGAACCTCCCGAACCGATGATGATCGGCGGTGCAGGCGTGAATGTCGTTGGGCTCGCGCCTGTGGTCGGGTCTCCGGAAATCCCGTTGAAGTTGTGCGTCGTTGAATATCCTAGAGAAAGGCCGAGCTCGGTTCCAACCTCGCGTGAGAAGTTCCGGTTCGCCGCCACGACGCGTGCTTCGATTTCCACCTGCTGCGACTTCTTGTCCAGTTGGCGCAGAAGGTTGTCGATCACCGGCAGCACGCTCGGAATATCGCGAATGATGAGCGTATTGTCGCGGCTGTCGGAGATCACGTCACCGCGCGACGAGAGGAATTTCTTCACGATATTAATCATATCGTCCGACTTGGCGTAGCTCAGCACGCGCGTTGTGGTGACGACATCGGCCGCTTCCGCTTGAGCCTTCGCCAGATCGCGATCCTGTTCCGCTTCTTTCTTGACGGTATCTTTCGTCGCGATGCGCAGGACGTTGCCGTCGAGTTGCTTTTCCAGGTCGTTATTCCGCAGCACGATGTCAAGGGCCTGATCCCACGGCACGTCATCAAGAACGATCGTCAGGGAGCCCTTCACGTTGGGATCCACCACGACGTTCAGACCGCTGATCTCATGAATCAGGCGGAAGAAGTCGCGCAGGTCTACGTCCTTCAGATTCACGGAAATCGGCTCGCCCGTGTAATGCGTCGGAGCCTCAGCGCCGCCGGCAACCGAAAAACCAGATGTGCCCGCGCCGGAGGCGAATGTAGTTGCTCCTGCCGCGCCCGTGCTCGAGCTGGACGCCGAGCCAAGAGAGCTCGCAACTCCCGCGGTCACTTGGCGAGCAGTTGCCGGAGACATTTCCTGCACAGCCGTTCCAGCGGTGGCCGTAGCCGGTGAAGCAAGCGCCGCGGAAGATTGCGTAAGATTCGCGGGAAGCATCGTCGCTGGCGCCGCCACTTGCGGGCTGCTCGACGCAGGCTTATAGGAAGCCGTCTGAACGGACGGTGTGGCGGATGGCGCCGGCGTTGGAGCGACAAATTTCGTAGTCTGCTCGGCAGGAACCGCCTCTGTGGGAGCAGCCTTCGCGGGTCCGCTTGCCGCAGCGCTGGGCGCGAATCCAACCGTCACTTGGCTGCCGTTTGCATTAATCGTATAGGCAGATGGCTGCCGGAGATCGATCACGACCCGCGACACTTCCGGCGTGAACTGCGCAAGCCGCACTTCCCGCACAGGATCAAGATTGCTGGCGATCTGCCGGGTTGAAGCCCTCAGGTGTGTTCCGGAAAAGTCCAGAACCAGCCGGTCGGGATTGTGCAGGCGCAGCGCATGATAAGCGAGAGGCCCGTTGCCCATAACGCTGACTTCGGTCGTTCCGCTATCATCCTTCAAACTTACGCTCTCAATTGCCCCGATTCCCTCCGCACGGGTACCCTCTGGCCTTGCCGAAACCGTCTTCATCTCCGCAGCAGTGGTCGGTTGCGCTCCCGACGGGCTCGCAGGGCTCACGGGCGTTTTTTCCACTGGCGTGGCCAGCGGCTTTCCGACAAGCAGAGTCAATTCCGCATTGTCCGTGCGGTCGACGCGGGGCTGCACCCCGCTCGCCAAGAGCACTTCGACCCGTACCACCGGCTTCTGCCCTTCTTCATAAGTAAGCAAGCGATAGCCCTTCACCAGATCGCTGTCAACGATCCGCGCGCCAGCCGTGTCGCCCGAAGAGACACCCGTCAGGTCCACGACAAAAAGTGATTCGCTTGGCCGGTAGGTGGTGTAGTCGAATGGGCCATTGGCCTGCGCCACCAGCACGACGCCACCATCCTTCACCGTGGCCTTGACGTGCACCACGGGCGAATCCGCGGCCATCGCCGCTCCGCCTGTCAGCATCAGGCCCAGCGCCAACCCGGCGGCTAAGCCCCATCCCCTGCGAATGATCCTCATTGCTGCTCTCCTGCACTGGCGTAGATTCGCTTCGTGACTTCCCGCTCCACGGGTCTGCCGAAAGCGTCCTTCGAGAACTCCTGGAATGTGACTCCATCCAGGCCGATCTTTTCTACCGTCCCGTCGTATAGACGGTCCCCCTCGCGGAGGAAATACACGCGCTGTTCGGGATTCGAAACAACCGCCAACATTCCGTTAGGCGACTTGACCGTTCCATCCACTCGAACCGTCGCAACTACCAGACCCGCTTTCCCAGGCGGCAGATGTGCGCCCATCGCTTTCTTCTCGTTCACGAGCGGAACGAAGGGATCGCGCCGGACCACATTGGCATCGGATGCATCCGCTGGCGCAGCAGCCGGTGCGCTCGCATCTGCGACTGGGGCCGGAGCAGGCTTTGCGGCAGCGGCCTTGTGATGCGTCCGGGATTTGGCATGAGCGGCCTGCGCGGAGACTCCCGGCAGGATACATGCGGCAATTGCCACCGCTCCGCACGCCGTCAAGATCGACTTGGCCAGGTTCATATTCATCGCCCTACCGACGCTTTCTCGGCGCGGCCGTAGGAGTGGTTGTGGCCGTTTGATCGGCCGATTTTGTGAAGAATGTCGTCACCAAAAATGTCCCCGTGACGGACGTTCCCGGAGTCATGTGAAACTTGGGAGCGCTATTGCCGGAGACTCCATTCAGCTTCAGATTGCTCACGTTGATGATGCGCGACAAACGGCCCAGGCGCGAGAAGAAGTCGAGCACCGAGTAATACGGCCCGTCTGCCTCAACCTCGAACGGCAACTCAAAGTAGTACTGCTTCTGGTTCACACCCTTTGCCGTCAAGCGCCGAAGCGTGACTCCGGAGCTGACAGCCGCCCCCTGCACCATCAAAATGAATTGGTCGGTCTGCTTGTCCTCGGGGACGATCGTCTGCAGCGTTGCAAGTTGCTTCTGCAGAGCTTCCATATCCGATTGCAGTTCCGCCCGGCGTTGCTTGTATACGCGCAGATTCTGAACTTCTGTTTCCAGAGGCTTATATTCCGCCTGGGCCGCTTCGAGCTGCGACCTTACTGTCGCTACAGGTGAGCCCGGGACATAAATCCCCACCAGAACCAGGACAACGGCCAAGGCAAAGTAGAAAACCGCTTGCAGGGGCCAGGGCCAGTCACGAAACGCGGTAGGCATGGCTAGCTCCTCCCCCTGGCATTTGCAGGCTTGCTCGCGCCGCTCGCAGGCTTCTCTTGCGCCTGTCCGGGCGGCGGTGTTGCCTGAGCGATGGCGGCGCTAATCGAAAAGGCGAACGTCTCGACGCCTTTCGCCACGTCGTTTTCCTTCGCTTCTTTGATTTCGATCTGGTTGAAGTACCCCGAGCGCTGCAGTTGCGTCAGGAAGTTGGCGACGGCGTTGATCGATCCGGCGTCTCCCTGGATTTCAATGGCATTGTCCGTCTGCGTGAGCGACGTCAGCCACAGCTCATCCACTCGCACGACGGTGTTGGCCACCTGTTGCAGCAACTCTTGTGCGCCCGTGCGGTTCTTCTGCAGTTGCTCGATGACGTCGATCCGCGTCTGCAGCGTCTGCTTCTGCTGCTCGAATTGCGTCACGTCCGCCTTCACCTGCTGCAAACTCTGCCTCTCGGCTTTGAGTGAGGCGATCTTCGCGTTCGTCGCGTCCAGGTCCCGTTTTTCTGAGAAGTAAAAGGACCCGAGGACAACCAGGGCGATGCCCACCGCCACAAGGAAGAAGATCACCTGAACCGTCGCCTCCAGCGGAACCGCCTTTTTCGCCGCTTTCGGCCTTGCCTGCCCGAGTAAGTTGATCCGGATCATGGCGTGTCAAAGCTCCTCAGCGCCAGGCCCACTGCGATCACCAGGCGCGGCGCCAGCTCGCGTATCTGGTTTTCATCGTGACGCCCAGGATTGATTTCGATTTTCCGGAAGGGGTACAACTCTTCCACCGGCATGGCAAATTCTTCTTTGAGCAAGTCCAGAAGACCGGGGACGCGCGCCGTTCCGCCCGCCACGTAAATCCGGCGAATATTCTCTCCGCTGGCCGTCGCGCGGAAGAAATCGAATGTCTTCTGAATTTCCAGGATCAAAATGTCCGAGACGGAACGAAGAATTCCCGCCCGCTGCTCTTCGCTCACGCCGGCAAGCGTCCCGCCCATCTTCAGTTGCTCGGCGTCCTCAAAGCTGAGGTCGAGTTCCTTCTGCAGCGCATCGGTATATTGGTTTCCGCCGACGGAGACGTCGCGCGGGAACAACGGCGTCCATCCGCGAACAATGTTGATGTTCATCACGCTCGCGCCGATATTCAGCAGCGCCACAACCTGCGAAGGATCCGGGTCGTAATTCACTTCGAAGCAGTTCTGCATCGCCAGAGCGTCGATATCGACCACCACCGGCGTCTTCCCCGCCTGCGCCAACACGTTCGTGTGGTTCAGAATCTTGTCTTTCTTCACAGCCACCAGCAGGACGTCCATCTGGTTTTCGGTCGCTTCCAGCAGTTGATAGCTGACGTTCACATCCGCGATATCGAAGGGGATGTGCTGGCTGGCCTCTGCCTGCACTCGGTCGTACAGCTCTTCTTCAGTCATCAGGGGCATGCTCACCCGCTTGACAATCACCGAATGGCCGGATACGGAAGTTGCCACTTCCTTGGACTTGATCTTTTGTGTGTCAAAGATCGAGATGATTTTTTCCGCGACCGAAGGAGCATCCATGATCGCGCCGTCAACCACGGTGTCTTGCGCCAGCGCTTCCAGCCCGTAACTCACCAGCTCGTAGCCCGTCTTTGTCTTCCTTAGCTCCACTGCCTTGACGGAGCTCGACCCAATGTCCAGGCCAATCAACGACTTCGTTTTACCCAGATTGAACATCGCGCGGCCCCTCGTTCCTCACGTCGCCCCGCTCTTTCACCTCAAGCAGGACGGCCCGCCTGCAAACGAATCTCACTGGCTTTGTTTCTTGCTGAATGCCCCTTGCCCTGCCCGTTGCCGCCACCCCGAAACCCAGAAGCCAAAAATCACGGCCTATGGCCATGAGTACTAAGCCTGCCGGTACGCTCTGCTTTCACCGTTTATTACATCCGCGACTCAGAGTGTCAAGCGACCTCTGCCTCTGGTGTGCTTTTGGTAAAACCCCAGTCCTTTGGTACAGGTAGGCGAAAAGTACAGGTCGAAGGACAGGTAAAGGGTCCGGGAAGTGGTTGAGCGGAAGGAGGCTTTGGGCGAGGTAAGCGCCGGAACTAGTTCGCTTTCTGTTTACTTTTTCTTCGGGTGGGTAATTTGAAGTTTCTGCCAGATGTCCTCGACTCGTTTTTTCGTTGACGAGTCCATCTTGATTTCATCCGGCCAGCGACCTGCGTAGCCCTCTTCTTTCCATTTGCGCGTCGCATCGATGCCCATCTTTGACCCGAAGTCCTGGAGCCGGGCGGCGTGGTCCAGCGTATCGACCGGACCAAGAACAAATTGTATGTCCCGCTCCGGGTCAATCGCACAGAGAGTTTTCCAGACGACCTCTGCGGGGTCTTGGACGTTCACGTCGTGATCCACCACAACCACAACTTTCGTAAACATGGCTTGCCCGAGCGACCAAATCGCGTTCATCACTTTCCGCGCCTGCCCCGGATAGCTCTTCTTGATCGCAACGATCATTAGATTCTGAAAAATCCCCTCAGCGGGCATCGAAACATCGACAATTTCCGGGAATTGCATCTTCATCACCGGCAGAAAAATCCTTTCGATTGCATGACCGATATAGAAGTCTTCCTGAGGCGGAGGCCCGACGATTGTCGTCAGATAGACCGGCTCCTTGCGGTGCGTAACGCAGGTGACATGAAAGACGGGGAACTGCCCTTCTAACGAATAAAAGCCGGTGTGGTCGCCAAATGGACCCTCGGTCCTCATTTCTCCAATCTCCACATATCCTTCCAGCACGATTTCGGCGTTGGCTGGAACTTCCAGATCCACGGTCTTGCACGCCACCAGCTCGACAGGCTCGCGTCTCAGGAAGCCGGCAAAGAGAAACTCGTCCATGTCAGGCGGCACAGGCAATATTCCCGCCATGGCTGTCGCCGGGTCTGCACCGATTGCTACTGCAACCTCCAATTTTCCTCCGGGATTTTTCTCCCGCGCGCTGCGGTAATGATCCGCTCCGTGCTTCTGCGTTTGCCAATGCATTCCCGTCGTGCGCGCGTCGAACACCTGCATGCGATAGGTCCCGACGTTCCTTTTTCCGTTCTCCGGATTCTTGGTGATCACCATCGGCCAGGTGATGTATCTCCCGCCGTCCTGCGGCCAGCACTGCAGGATGGGAAAGTCGAACAGGGAAAAACCCTCCGTCTTGACCACTTCCTGGCAGTCTCCGCTGCGGACGGATTTCGGAAAGAACGCGCCGACTTCCGCCAGCTTCGGCAAGAGCTTCAACTTCTCAAGGATCCCTTGAGGCGATTGCACATCAATGAAAGACCGAACGCGGTCCGCTACTTCTTCAAGAGAATCCACTTCCAGCGCCAAGTTCATCCTTCTCTTCGAGGCCACCAGATTCGTCACCACGGGCATCGCGTAACCCTCGGGCCGATCAAAGAGAAGCGCGGGGCCGCCGGCCTTGACTCCGCGATCCGTCAATTCCGTGATTTCAAGAACCGGATCGATTTCTGCGGAGACGCGCTGTAGTTCCCCGCTCTTTTCCAGCTTTTTCAGAAAATCCCGCAAATCCCTGTACGCCACTTCCCCTCCCACACGATTTACGCTGAAAAGCCGTCAAACTCTACCATGGCCGCCAAGCCCGCAGAACCTTGCGTCTTTGCTTTGCCCAACCAATGATACGATAGCGCCGCTTTCCTAACGGGAAACCACGCGGCGGCGCAGAGCGTCTGAAAATTAGAGCCCCACGGCCACCGCTCTTCCGCCGGGCTGCTGACATCTATATCAAGTTCCATGGACAGGTGGCATGTCCTTTCGAGAATCCTATCAACAAAACAAGTTGAAATACTGGCTGGCCCTGGCGGCGGTTGTAATCTTGGCCGTCTTCTTGATTCATGCCTTGAAGCCGAAAGCCGTGAACTACACCCTTGTCACCGTGAAGCGGGGTGACATTCATGCCACCGTGCAGGCCACTGGCACCATCAATCCCCTCACCACTGTTCCTGTCGGTTCCTACGTTTCGGGTACCGTTCAATACATCTTCGCTGATTTCAACACACGGGTTCACAACGGGCAGGTGCTCGCCCAGCTCGACCCCGCCATCTATGAAGCGCAGGTCGTCACCGCGCGCGGCAATCTTGCCAACGCGAAGGCCAACTTGGCCACGCTCGAAGCCAACGTCGGCGTTGCCGAAGCGAACCTCGCCAAGTCGAAAGCCAACGTGGATTATCAGTCGGCCACGGCCAAACGCTCGCAGGACCTTTTTCAGTCGGGCATCGTCTCTGCTGATGCGAACCAATTGACACAATCCACCATGGAACAGGCAAACGCCGACCAGCAGTCCGAGCAGGCCGCCCTCGATCAGGCGAAAGCTACTTATGCTCAGGCAAAAACACAAATCACAGCGATGCAGGGCGCCCTGGATCAAGCGGAAACTAATCTCCGCTACACGACAATTCTCTCGCCGATCACAGGCACCGTGATTGCCCGCAATATCGACGTCGGCCAGTCCGTCGCCGCAACGTTGCAGGCGCCGAACGTCTTCACCGTTGCGCAGGATTTGAAGCGCATGCAAGTCTACGCCAGCACAGATGAGTCCGATACGGGCAACATCAAGATCGGCACGCCAGTTACGTTCCAGGTCGATGCGTTTCCTACCGAGCAGTTTACAGGCCGCGTCACCACTCTGCGCTTGAACGCCACTACCGTCCAAAATGTGGTCACTTACAACACCGTCATCGACTTCGACAACCCGCAGGAAAAGCTTCTGCCCGGCGAAACGGCCTACGTCACAATTCCCACGGGCGACGCGAAAAATACCGTCGAAATTCCCAACGCCGCGCTCAGCTTCACTCCCGACCTTCCTCGCCAGACCATCCTTGCCCTCTTCAAGCAATACAAGATTTCGCGCGAAGCCTCGACGACGCATCTCGGCGGATGGCAGATCGTGTGGAAACTCGGAGCGAAGAATGAGCCATATCCCGTGGCCGTCCGTTGCGGCATCACAGATTTCAACAACACCCAACTTCTTGACGGCGACGTGAAGGAGGGCGATCAACTGATCACCGCGCAGACCAATTCCTCGGGCGCAGCTTCTTCCGGCAGGGCGCCAGGCATGGGCGGACCTGTGGGAGGAGTCAGGAGGTGATGCGGCGATGAACCTCTCCGAAGTGATTCGCATCGCATTGCGGGCGCTGGCGCGCAACAAGATGCGCACGATCCTGACCATGCTCGGCATCATCATCGGCGTCGGCGCGGTGATTTGCACGGTCGCGATCGGCGAGGGAGCCAGCGAGCAAGTCCAGGCACAGATTCAAAGCCTGGGCGACAACATGATTATGGTGTTTGCGGGAAGCGTGAATTCCGGCGGCGTTCGTTTGGGCAGCCAGGCTACCAAAACTCTTACCGTGGAGGACGCCGAAGCGATGCAGACGCACATTCCAACGCTGGCGCTCGTTTCTCCCGGCCTCGGATCCAGCGTTCAGGTGGTCAACGGCAATCTGAATTGGTCCACGCGGGCGCAAGGCGCGGGCGCGTCCTATTTTCAAATCAGAAAGTGGCCGATTGCAGAAGGCAGCAGTTTTTCCCAGCGCGATGTCGACGTTGCCGCGAATGTCTGTGAACTGGGCCAAACCGTCGCCACGCAAATCTTCGGCGATCAGGATCCCATCGGCCAAACAATCCGCATTCAGAATCTCCCGTTCCGCGTGCTCGGATTGCTCGCCGCCAAGGGCCAATCGACATTTGGCCAGGATCAGGACGACACGATCATCATGCCGTACACCACAATGATGAAGAAGATCGCGGGCATCGACTGGCTGCAATACATCATGGCTTCGGCCACATCGCAGGGCGATATTCCCGCGGCGATGTCGCAGACCTCCGCGTTGCTTCGCCAGCGCCACCATCTCCGCGCCGACGAGGCTGACGACTTCATCATCCGCAGCCCCACGGAACTGGCCGACGCGGCCGCAGGAACTTCCCGAATCTTGACGCTGCTGCTCGCCAGCATCGCCTCGGTCTCGCTTCTCGTCGGGGGCATCGGCATCATGAACATCATGCTCGTCTCCGTCACGGAGCGGACGCGCGAAATCGGCGTGCGCATGGCCGTGGGGGCCACGGAGCAAGACGTGCAGAAGCAATTCCTGAGCGAGGCGGTGGTGCTGAGCTCGCTCGGCGGGTTGATCGGAATCGCCGTCGGCGTCGTCGGCTCAATCGCAGTCTCTAAATGGCTTGGGTGGAACACGCTGGTTTCCACCAGCTCGATTCTGATCGCCGCGCTTTTCTCCGCCGGCGTCGGCATTTTCTTCGGCTACTATCCCGCGCAAAAAGCGGCGCGGCTCGATCCCATCGAGGCTCTTCGCTATGAATAAACTGGCTCGCATCGCCGCTGCATCGTTCACGCTTCTCGCCATGCTTTCGTTGGCCTCGACGGCCCGCGGGCAAGGAAAGAAAAACGCGGCCGGAGAAGAATTCTTCATCATTTCGTCGGTAGACTTGAAGGATTCGCAGCTTCTGCTGAAGCGTCCTACGGAAGTGACGATCGAAATGAAAGTGACGCCCACGACGAAAATGTTCGACGAGCAGCACAAGCCCGTTCACATTTCCGACTTTCGCGCAGGAGATACGATTTGGGCCATCGCCAGCACGGATTCTTCCGGCGAGCTGGTTGCTTCGAATATTCGCGTCGGCCCCATGACCGTTCAGGAGCTTCACGCCTTGTACCTCGATTATCCGGTGATCCAACCGTAAGGCCGGGCTCGCGGACATTCGAAGACGCGCAGTAAATTTCCTCATTTCACCGAACGGGCGCGCTCTCAAGCGCCTTGCTCCTTCCCTTTTCTTCCATCTTTGCCATCAAGTAAGCCGCCAGATCGCGATACCGCGCCACCAGCGCGTTGCTCGAGCTGCTCATCAGCGGCATTCCCATCTTCACCGCTTCGGTCAATTGGCGGTAATCGTTCGGCAGGCGGCTAACGACCGGCCGCTTCAGTTCCCTTTCGATGTCCCTCCACGCGTCCTGATCGTTCTGCCGCCAGCGGTTGATGACAATCTCGAATTTCTCGCGATCCAAGCCGGCCGCTTCCGCCGCGTCGATGTATCTTCCCAACATGCCCATCGCCAATTCGCTGGGCTCCGCCACGAGCACAATCGACGCAGCCAACTGCAATACCTTGGCCCACTCCGCACCGTTCACGAAACCCATGTCGACCACAACGCAATCAAAAGCGCTTCCCGCAATTTCGATAAGCCTTGCAAGACCTTCAATCGTGACGGCCAACCTTTGCTCGACGCGGAGCGGAGCGTGCAACGCTCCGGCCAGGACAGAGATTGCAGATTTGTGTTTCGTCATCATGCTTGCGAGGAGCTCTTCGTCGAGGCGGTCGATGCGTCCGAGAGCATCGAGAATCGTGAAGCGCGGATCGAAAGACAGCATCAGCGAAATCTGGCCGAAGGGCCGCGCGTAGTCGAGAAGGGCCACGCGTTTCCTGGACGCCTGCGCGATCTGCACGCTGAGGTTGAGCGCGACTGTGCTTGTTCCGACGCCGCCTTTCGCACCGGTCACTAATAACGTTTGTTGTCCCACGGGATTTTTCTTGCCTCCGGGAAGATTGTCTTGTGCAACCGTTTGCGGGCGATTTCCCTGGACACACCCGCAAGCCGCGCGCCTCCGCCCCCTCATTTTCATCGGCTCCGTGGGCGGATACCTTAGAAGGACATGTCCGGGATGACGCTGAAGTTCCAACCGATGGTTCTTCGCCAGCCGTTGGATCGCATGTGCGAGAAGATTCAGTTCGGGAAGAACGCGCCGATTTTTCGCTGACATTTCGGGCAAGCATGGCGCCCGCAGAATTGCGGGTATACCCTCAAAAGTGTCCCGAACCGGAATGAGTCCGGTTGTTTGTTTTCTGTGAGTTAGAGGAATTCCGGTTTCTTGGTGTGTCGCGAACCGGAAGGCCGTGATTCGTGACTGGTGACTTGTGACTGGCGGCTCACAACACGGCAGGGAGACGAAACTCAAAACTTGTGAAAGAGGGTAAGCTTTACACGACGGGCTTTGCACCGCGGAGGGCTGGGGCGTCGTCGTGGCGGCTGGCTGTGACCACCGAATGCGCGACATAACTCACTCGAGCGACGCTAGCATGAATCGCGGAGGCGAATCAAACGACCGTAAAAATGGGCGCTCTTTGTGTTTTTTTGGGAGGCGCGAAAGGGATATTGAAGGGCGGACGCGTTTCTGCGTACAATCGATTTCGCGGGGCGGGCGTAGTTCAATGGCAGAATAGAAGCTTCCCAAGCTTCGGACGTGGGTTCGATTCCCATCGCCCGCTCCAGAATTTTTCCTTCTCGCTCCGCCCTGACTTCAGTCAGAAACTCCAGTCCAAGCGCACTCTTCGGCCCGCCGGCGGGAGCAAGGTGCCACACGGTATTTCAAGTGTCCAGCGCGCGCCAGGGACGACGAATAAAAAAGGGAGGCAACTTCGCCTCCCTCGATTCCCTTCTCTGCGCCGGAGCGCCCTCCGGCGTTTTCCGCTAAACCGATTAGCTCGCGGCTTCGCTCTTCGGCTGCTGTGCCGCGCGCTGCTGCTGGTCGCGCAACACCGCCTTGCGGCTCAAGCGAATCTTATTGCCCTCGATTGCCAGCACCTTCACGAGAATCTGATCGCCTTCCTTCAGCTCGTCGCGCACCGAGCGAATCCGTTGGTCCGCAATTTCGCTGATGTGCAGCAATCCGTCCGTCCCGGGAAAGATTTCGACGAACGCGCCGAAATCCGCGATCCGCACCACTTTGCCGAGATACGTTTTGCCGATTTCCGCTGTAGCCGTGACGTCGCGAATCATTTTCAGAGCTTCATCGGCAGCCTTGCCGTTCGCCGCAAACACGTGCACCTTGCCGTCGTCCATCACGTCGATCTTCACGCCTGTCGCGTCGATGATTGAGCGGATTTTCTTTCCGCCCGGCCCGATCAGGTCGCGAATCTTGTCGGTCGGAATGTTCAACATGTGCAGGTGCGGCGCGTAGGTGGAAATTTCCGGGCGCGCGCTTGCCAGCGTCGCGTCCATCGTGTCCAGGATTTGCAGGCGGGCCTTTCGCGCCTGCGCCAGCGCTTCGCGCATCATGGAGATGCTCACGCCGGTCACCTTGATGTCCATCTGCAGCGCCGTGATTCCCTGCCGCGTTCCCGCGACCTTGAAATCCATGTCGCCGTAGTGGTCTTCCGCGCCGGCAATGTCCGTCAAGATGGCGTACTTGTCATCTTCCACCACCAAACCCATCGCAATGCCCGCGCACGGCGACTTCAGCGGCACGCCCGCGTCCATCAGCGCCAGTGAACCGCCGCAAACGCTGGCCATCGAAGAAGAGCCATTCGATTCGAGAATGTCCGAAACCACGCGGACCGCATACGGGAAATCCGTATCCGGCGGCAACAGATTCGTCAGAGCCCGCTCCGCAAGAGCGCCGTGGCCGATTTCGCGCCGTCCCGGCCCGCGCAGGAATTTCACTTCGCCTACGGAAAACGGCGGGAAGTTGTAGTGCAGCATGAAGCGCTTGAACGTGTCCTGCTCAAAAAGCAGGTCGAGGCGCTGCATATCTTCCTTGGTGCCGAGCGTCGCCGTCGCCAGCGATTGCGTCTCGCCGCGCGTGAAGAGAGCCGAGCCGTGGGTCCTGGGCAGAATGCTCACTTCGCAGGTGATCGGCCGGATCTGGTCGAACGCGCGCGCGTCCGGGCGCCGGCGGCGGAGCAACATGTCGTCGCGGAAAATCCGCTCGCGCAGGCGCTCAAACGCGCGGTAGGCCAGCTTCCGCTTGTCCTCGTCCTCTTCGGGAATTTCGGCCAGGATTTCGGCCTTGACCGTGTCCACCAGCCCGTAGCTTTCGAGTTTCGGGTGCTTCGCGGTATCGAGCGCGTCGCGGAGACGGTCTTCGTACTTCGCGCGAATGCCCTTGTAGAGCGCTTCGTCGAAAGCCGGCGGCGTCACTTCCACCTTTGCCTGATTTACTTTCACCTGCAATTCGCGGATCGACGCCACGATCTTGCGGATTTCGTTGTGCCCGAATTCGAGGGCGTCCGCCACGGCGTCTTCGGACACTTCGAGCGCGCCCGACTCCACCATGACGATCGCTTCATTCGAGCCGGCAATCACGATGTTTAGCAGGCTCGTCTTCTGCTCGGCCACCGTGGGGTTCACGATCAACCGCCCGTCGATCAGGCCTACGCGCACGCAGGCGATCGGATTGGCAAACGGAATCTTCGAAATGCTCAGCGCCGCCGACGCGGCGGTCACAGCAATCGTGTCGGGATCGTTTTCGCTGTCTGCCGACAAAACCATCGCGACGATTTGCGTTTCCGTCGCCCAGCCCTCTGGGAACAGAGGCCGCAGCGGCCGGTCGATCAGCCGTGAGGTCAGGATCTCGCGCTCGCTTGGGCGCCCTTCGCGCTTGAAAAATCCTCCGGGAATTTTTCCGGCGGAATACGTGTATTCGCGATAATCGACCGTCAGCGGCAGAAAATCCTTCTCCGCGGACTTATTGTCCATGCAGGCGGTGGCCAGCACGACGGTATCTCCATAGCGGGCCACGACGGCGCCATGGGCTTGCCGCGCCATCTTTCCGGTCTCCAGGGTCAGCTTGCGGCCGCCCACTTCCAAACTTACTTGTTCGAACATTTCGACACTTCCTTTGCACCCCGGATCGCCGGCGGCGCGTTTCAGATGCGAGAGTTTCGTCTCGGAATTTCAGCGAAGAGGAGAGAGAGGCAGGCGGGAGGCAATCCGTCATGCAAAACGAACGCTGGCGCAGTTCTTTTCGGAAACACACCCCAGCAGCGGATAATTATAGTTGGCTCGTGGGGGATAAATGCGGCCGGAAAGGCCGCGTGCGTTCGCCGGGTTACTTGCGCAAGCTGAGTCGTTCAACAATCTCGCGATACCGATCCGGGTCGCGGCGGTTCAGATAGTCCAGCAGGCGGCGGCGCTTGTTGACCATCATGATCAACCCGCGGCGCGACGCGTGGTCTTTTGCGTGGGCTTTCAAATGCGTTGTGACATAGTTGATGCGCTCACTCAGCAATGCAATCTGCACTTCCGGCGAACCCGTGTCTTTCGCGTGTACGCGGAACTGCTCGATTAATTCTGCTTTGGCTTCGCTCAACTTTGCCACCCCCTCTGAATTGCCGTGCCCTGCTCTATGCTGTTCGTCTCTTCTTCGACACTAAAATCGTAGCATAGGCACAGGGGGGTGCCAAGGGGAGTTTTGCAACAAACTGCCCGGTCAACATTGACCGGGCGGCCTGCGAAAACCATCTCCGAAGTTCTTTCCCGCCTGCTTACAGCTTTTTCCCGCGCACCAGGGCCAAAAACTCGTCGCGCGTCTGTTTGTTGTCGCGGAAAACGCCCAGCATGTGGCTGGTCGTCGCGGTCGAGTGCTGCTTTTCCACGCCGCGCATCACCATGCACAAATGCCGGGCCTCGACGATCACTCCCACGCCCTGCGGGCTCAATTGCTCCTGCAGCGCCTCGGCAATCTGGCTCGTCAGCCGCTCCTGAATTTGCAGCCGTCGTGCGTACATGTTCACGAGGCGCGCGATTTTGCTCAGTCCCACCACGCGCTTCGTCGGAATGTACGCCACGTGCGCCTTCCCGAAAAACGGCAACAAGTGGTGCTCGCACAAGCTGTAAAGCTCGATGTCTTTCACCACCACCATCTCGTCGTACGTCACGCTGAACATCGCACCGTTCAGCACGCGCTCCGGGTCCTGGCGGTAGCCGCTCGTCAGGTAACGCAGCGCCTTTTCAAAACGCTCCGGCGTGCGCCGCAGGCCTTCGCGTTCCGGATTCTCGCCCAACTCGATCAGGATCTGCCGCACGTGCTCGGCAATCTTTCCCTGGCTGGAAATCTCCGGCAGCACAATCTCTGTCGACGCCGCCTCTGTCCGCTTGTTTTTCATGATGGGGTTCCTTCCCCTTCCGCCGTGCATTCAAAGCTGTTCGAGCCGGTCTCTTCCACGCCGATTCGTTCCAGCCGCGCCTCGGGAAATCGCGCCGCGCGCCGGAAAATTTCGCGGCACACGTTCTCCGTCGTCGGCACGATATTCTGGAATTCCGCAATCTCTTCGTTCAAATTCCTGTGGTCGAACGCTTCGATCACGTTTTCACCGATGAATGCGTCCAGATCTGGGAGGTTCGCGATCATGCCCGTCTGCGGATTCACCGGCCCGCTCATCGTCACTTCCACCACATAGTTATGTCCGTGCCCGTATGGATTCGCGCATTTCCCGTACACGCGCTGGTTCTCCGCTTCCGAGAGCTGCGCGCTGTGCAACCGGTGCGATGCCGCAAACCGGTACCGCCGCGTCAGCGAAAGTAGCAGCTCAGTCGTTGTCGCGCTCATGCGCTCTTCCCGCTCGCGCCATTCCTGGCCGCCACGCACTCCGCATATAAATCCGGCGATTCATACAAGCGCACGCGGTCCAGCTTCCCGCGCGTTATCTTCGGCTCCAGCAAATTCCAGATCACCAGCGCCAGGTTCTCGCACGTCGGAATCTTCCCCGCCAGCTCCGGCACCTCATAATTCAAATGCCGGTGATCCATCCGTTGCATCACTTCGCGGTTCAAAATCTCTTTCAGCTCTTTCAAATCCAAGATCATCCCGGTTACCGGATCCGGCTCGCCCGCCACAGTCACTTCGAGCGTGTAATTGTGCCCATGCCCATGTGGATTATTGCATTTCCCGAAAATCCGCCGGTTCTCATCCGCGGACAAATCGGGATTGTGATAGAAGTGCGACGCTGCGAACTCGACTTTTCTTGTAATTCGGATCATTGGGTTTGCGGCGCGCTCAAGGTGTTCGTGAGGGATACTCGCGCCCCTTCCAGACCACCGAGCCGTGCTTGTTCTTCCACCAGGAGTTCAGCACTGCAGCCGTATATACAACTACGCCAGGGACATAGTATTTGATGTACCGCACAGGATAAAGATTCCTGTGCAGCGAAACTCCGTAGCGAATATGCTGGGCCGCCAGCGGGACGATCGCACACAGGAAGAGAATGTGCGCCATGGTTCTGATGGGCGCATTACTAAGTCGAATCGCGATCACGTTCAGCACAATTGCCTCAATAAATAAACACACCTCCACCCACGGCGCAAATATGAGGAATTCGCCAAACACTTTGCTCGTCTTCCCTCCGAGAAGCACATACAGATTCTTCGTCCACCCTTCCCACATATCGCGAAACGTGCGATACATTCGCGTCCGCACCACACCGCGCACCGCCATAAAATAAATGCGGTACCCCGCCTGCTTCACGCGCCGTGCCAGCGCCACATCCTCCAGAAGTTCCCCCGCAATCGCCGCGTGTCCGCCAAGCTTCTCGTATACATCCCGCAAAATCAGAATGTACTGCCCGTTGGCTGCGGCATCCGGCGAGCGGGGATTATTCACGCGCGCGTACGAAAACTTCGCTGCCAGCCGGCAGTACACCATCGGCACCAGCGCGCGCTCCCAAAACGATCCCAGCTCCTGTTCCGGCGAATACGACACCAGCGCCGCGTTGTGCTTCACCGCATCCGCTAGCGCCCGCTGCGCCGCGCCCGGATAGTGATACGTGTCGGCATCCGCGAACACCAGCCAGTCGCCCCTCGCCTCCGCCGCTCCCACCGACGCGGCATAGTTCTTCCCCATCCAGCCGGGCGGCAGTTTCGCCACGCGCACCACCCGCATCTTGGGAATTCGCGCCGCCAGTTCAGCCAGAATCCGCGGCGTCGCGTCGGTCGAATCGTCGTCGACCACGATTACTTCGGAAATCTCCGCCTGCGCCGCCACCGATTCCACGGCGCGGGCGATCAACACCTCCTCGTTCCGTGCTGGAATGATGGCGGAAATCAAGATTTTCTTCCCGTCGGCGGAACGGGGCCGCTAAACTAGTCGCTTTTCGTTTGCGAATGTCACTATTATAAGTGCCGGGAGAGTGGATTGAAGCGGAATCTGAAAACAGGCCTCGTGGTCGCCTTCATCGCCGGTCTGCTAATTCTTTTTATCCGGCCCAATTACCGCCAGGGAACTCCAAGCCTCCGTGGGACTCCTGCAATCGATTTCCCATTCACGCTCGACGGCAAGCCCGCGCGCCTGTCCGATTTTCGCGGCAAGGTCGTCCTGCTGAATTTCTGGGCCACCTGGTGTCCGCCCTGCGTCGATGAAGCCGATTCGCTCGTGGCACTCCAGAAAGTCATCCAGCCGCTCGGCGGCACGGTCTTCGGCGTCAGCCAGGACGACGACGTGTCCGCCTACAACCAGTTTCTCGCCGCTCATCACGTCAACTATCCCAACTATCGCGAAGCCTCCGGAAAGATCCCCCGCCAGTACGGCACCGTGATGATTCCCGAAACCTACGTGATCGACCGCCAGGGCAAGATCGAGCGCAAAATCGTCGGAGCGCAGGATTGGACCAACCCCGAAATGCTTGCCTACCTCAAATCCGTCCTAGCCCAAAAGTAGGGTCTCCCGGCCACACCCTCCGCTTGCGCTGGTTGACAATCCAATCCCCTGTCACTCACAATACCCCCAGGGGGTATATGTCCCATGGCAAAAGATAAGCTCCACGTCGTCCCCGCCGCTTGCGCCTGCGATGTCCAATCCGGCGTCCTATCCAAAGACCGCAAAGCCGCTGGCGTCGACCCGGAAATCAAAGCCGCCAATCTCCGCCGCCTGCATCGCATTGAGGGACAAATTCGCGGCCTCGCTCGCATGGTCGAAGAAGACCGCTACTGCCCCGACATCCTGATGCAGATCTCTTCCGTTCAAGAGGCGCTCCGCGCTGTCGGCTGCGGCCTGATGCGCAACCATCTGAAGCACTGCGCCACGCAAGCGATCCGCAAAGGAACTGCGGCCGAGGCGGAAGCGACCTACGACGAACTCATGAATCTGATCTACACGCACGCGCGATGAGGAATCTGCCGGTGACCACAATCACGAGACCGCTAGACACCACGACCGCAACTGGGACGAAGACAACGTTTTCTTGGCGTGCGGTGGCCGGCCCGAAGCGGAGCATAGGACCTGACACCGCTTTGCCTTGCCTCACGCGAGGATCTCGCATTCTGCCCATACTCCGCCTCAAAGGAACGCCATGATGGAACGCGACCCAGTCTGTGGAATGACGGTCGATCCCGCGAAAGCCAAAGCGACCGCCGAACACGCGGGCAAGAACTACTATTTTTGCTGCTCCAGCTGCGCTACAAAATTTCAAGCCGATCCGGAAAAATTTCTTTCCGCGAAGCCCCCTGCCCCGATGGCGCATCATTCGCCCCACGCGGGCATGGTTCAAATCGGCGGCGCGAAACCCTCTGCGGCATTGACTGCAATCGCCGCCGCGCCCGCTCCGAAAAAACTGCGCGAAGATCACGCCGCGTATGCGGCTCCTGCTGCGCCTTCTCCTCGCGAAACCGCCTACGTCTGCCCGATGGACCCAGAAGTCCGCGAAAACTCTGCGGGCGCTTGCCCCAAATGCGGGATGGCCCTCGAGCCGGAAATGCCCGCCGCTCCCGCAACGCGCGTTGAATACACCTGTCCGATGCATCCGGAGATCGTTCGTTCCGAACCGGGCAGTTGCCCGATTTGCGGGATGGCGCTTGAGCCACGCACGGTGACAATCGAAGAAGAAGAGAATCCCGAACTCGTCTCTATGTCGCGCCGCTTCTGGATCGGCGTTGCGCTCACGATTCCTGTTCTCTTTCTCGGCATGTCCAGCATGATTCCAGGTGAGTCCATCCAGCGCCTGCTCTCTCACCAGGTAATCGGATGGCTCGAGTTCCTTCTCGCCACTCCGGTCGTCCTCTGGTGCGGCTGGCCGTTTTTTCAGCGCGGATGGGCGTCCATCGTCAACCGCAGCGCCAACATGTTCACGCTTATCGCGCTCGGCACGGGAGCGGCGTATCTTTCGAGCCTCATGGCTGTTCTCTTTCCCGGAATTTTTCCGGTGTCGTTTCTGGAGAAAAACGGTGCGCCGCCCGTCTACTTCGAAGCCGCCGCGGCCATCACCACTCTCGTCCTTCTCGGGCAAGTCCTTGAACTCCGCGCCCGCAGCCGCACCTCCGCCGCGATTCGCGCGCTCTTGAAACTCGCGCCCAAGACCGGGCGCCTGGTCCGCGAGGACGGCACGGAAATCGACGTCACACTCGAACACATCGTTCCCGGCGACCGCCTCCGCGTTCGCCCCGGAGAAAAAGTTCCTCTCGACGGCGTGGTTCTCGACGGCAGGAGCTCAATCGACGAATCGCTGATGACCGGCGAGCCGTTGCCCGTTGAAAAATCCGAAGGCTCGCGCGTAATCGGCGGCACGGTCAACGTCGCCGGCACGTTTGTGATGCGTGTCGAAAAAGTCGGCAGCGAGACGATGCTCGCTCAGATCGTCCGCATGGTCGGCGAAGCCCAGCGCAGCCGCGCGCCCGTACAGAAACTCGCCGACACGGTCGCCTCCTATTTTGTTCCGGCCGTCGTCGGCGTCGCGATTCTCACTTTCATAATTTGGGCGCTCGCCGGCCCGGAGCCGAGGCTCGCTCACGCCCTGCTCAATGCGATTGCCGTCCTCATCATCGCCTGCCCTTGCGCGCTCGGGCTCGCCACTCCCATGGCCATCATGGTCGGCACGGGCCGCGGCGCAATGGCTGGAGTTCTGATCAAGAACGCCGAAGCTCTTGAGGTGCTCGGCAAAGTCGACACAATCGTTGTCGACAAGACAGGGACCTTGACGGAAGGCAAACCGAAAGTCACGCAAGTGGTCTCCGCAGAAGGACTCACGGAAAGCGACGTATTGCGTCTCGCTGCCACGCTCGAGCGCGGCAGCGAGCATCCTCTTGCCGCTTCGATTCTTGCCGCGGCAAAAGCTCGCGGAATCGATGCCGGCGATCTCGCGGATTTCCTCGCGCGACCCGGAAAGGGCGTCACCGGAAAAGTAGCCGGCGTTTCGGCAGCGCTCGGAAATCGCGCGCTGCTCGCCGAACTTGCGATTGGTCCCGGCGATTGGGACAAACGTGCGGCCGAAATGGAGCAATCGGGCAAGACCACAGTTTTCATCGCTGCGAATGGCCGCGTCGCTGGCCTGATCGGCGTCGAAGATCCAGTGAAGCCGACCACCCCGGAGACGATTGCGCAGCTTCGCAGCGCCGGAATTCGCGTGGTCATGTTGACCGGCGACGCGCAAGCCACTGCGCAGCCCGTGGCCAAACGCCTGGGAATCGATGAGTTTTACGCTGGCGTGCTTCCCGACCGCAAAGAAGACGTCGTCAAGCAGCTTAAATCGCAGGGGCACATCGTCGCCATGGCTGGAGACGGTGTCAACGACGCGCCGGCCCTCGCGCAAGCCGATGTCGGAATCGCCATGGGCACGGGCACGGACGTCGCCATGGAAAGCGCCGGAATCACTCTGCTCAAAGGCGACCTGCGCGGCATCGTGCGTGCCCGCAATCTGAGCCGGGCGACAATGAAAAATATCCGCCAGAATCTTTTCTTTGCGTTTGTCTATAACGCGCTCGGCGTGCCCATCGCCGCCGGGATTCTCTACCCCGTTTTCGGATGGCTCCTCAGCCCGATTCTCGCCAGCGCCGCGATGACGTTCAGTTCCGTCTCCGTCATCACCAACGCCCTTCGGCTTCGCCATGTCCAGCTATAGAGAGCTTGCAATGGCCTGCTATAATGTCGCCCATGACATTCATGACCGTCACCTACGAACTCCAGGAACCGCTGAAAACCGAACAGTTTCGCGCGCTCGGCAAGTTCGCCAATACCTACGGCTTGCAGCGCTTCCGCTACGACGAGAAGGCCAATCAACTGCATTTCGACTACGACGCATCACGACTGCACGAAACCGTGGTCGAGCATGTCCTGCGCGAGGCGAAGATACCCGTCGTCGGCCGCGTCCAGCCCGCCTGAAGGGCGAGGGCATTTATCGGCTCGGGCCCGCTGCTGTTTGGAGCACGATTTGAAATTCAGGGAATCGCGGTGCGTGGGTGAAATTCGATGGAGGAGAAACGATTCGATTGCGAGAAAAAAAGGGGGCCCTTGCTTGGGATCAAGAGCCCCCAAAGCCGCGTTCCTGTGGCCCGGCCTAGGCGTGACCGGACCATGGGGTCATCCATCCTAGCTTCCCTCTCAGAGGCAGGTGGGAACGACCCGTATCACCCGATGAATGGGCCCCTTCCTCCCCATTCACCAAACGATATGGATCGTGTAGGAACGCGACCCATGCCTTCGCCTAATGCAAACCAATGGCCCAAACTCTGCATCCCTTTAGAAAATCCACCGCTTCCTTTTCAGCAACTTACCGACTCAGTTTTTCCGCTCCTAGCCTTTCTTAACGGATTCAAAATCAAATCGGGAAGCACTGTCCCGCGTTGGAACTGTGCCACCTCCATCTCATTGAATTCTCAGCCCTCCGCCTTTCGCACACTTTCTCTCTCCGGTCCTGGAGTCGACCTCAAGCCTGATGCACACATTTCTGAGAAACGCTTCTGCGGACCCTGCTTGTCTCGCTCTTCACGCTGCCGCATAATGATTGTTCATTCGAGAGAATCATGAGAAGGCCGCTCCTATTGATCCTCGCCGCGACGGCCGCTCTTGCAGGCGTCGCCATCGGCCTTGCCGCTGCCCGTGCCCGGCGTGTCCATAATTTTGCCGGTGAATCCGGCCACGCACTGTCTGGTGCAATGGTTCCGGCGAACTCTGCTCCTGCTGGAGTCGCTCCTGGAAGCACCGCAGACGAGCAGCCCAAAGACGGGGATGACTCCGAAGAGATCATCCGCTTCGCCAGCAATCCGCAACCCGCTCCCGAATTTCTGATGAATGATCTGGACGGCAAGATCGTTTCAACCTCCGAATGGAAGGGCAAAGTGGTGATTCTGGATTTCTGGGCGACGTGGTGCCCGCCGTGCCAGGCCGAAATCCCGATGCTCATCGACTTGCAGAATCGCTACAAGGATCGCCTTCTCGTCGTGGGAGTTTCCGTCGACGATTCTCCGGTGGAAGATGTGAAGGAATTCGTCAAGCAGGCCGGAATCAATTATCCAATCGTAATGGCGGACCGCCATCTTGTGCAGGCCTATGGCGGCGTTCCCGCGCTGCCCACTTCTTTCGTGATCAATCAGGATACGAAAGTGGTGCAAAAGCACGTGGGACTTTTCCCCGAGGCGATGTACGACCAGGAAGTGCGCGCGCTGCTGAATCTGCCCATCGAAGCACGCGTTGAGAAATTCGAGGACCGGGGGCAGATTTTTCTGCGCAACGCTTCGCTTGCCACGGAACTTCCCGGTGTGGATTTCAAAGGGCTGACGGAAGCCCAGAAGAAACTCGCGCTGCGTGAGCTGAACACGCAAACCTGCAAGTGCGGCTGTAGATTGACGCTGGCGCAATGCCGGATTGTCGATTCGCCTTGCCAAGTCAGCAAAAAGCTCGCCAACGCCGTCGTGCAGAAGATTCGCTCCGGCAGCGGCTCGCCCGCCGCGCAGGCGCCGGCTCATTCCGGCGGAAATTGAACGGCTCCGCGCATCACACCGTGCGCGAACCCGGTGGAATGACGGGCGCTGTAGGCGTGATGGCGGCTTGCGATTGCGCGCCAGCGTCAGCGCTGCTTGCTTCTTTTTTTTCTTCCTTTTTCGCCGCTGTGCCGTTGTGCGCTCCGCCATTGTTGAAGAATCTCATCGCCGTGGCTGCCAACCCTTCGAGCGCGCCGCCGTTCCCTCCACTGGTGACGAGAATGTCCGGAACGAACTTCGCCTTGCCTTCCGCCAGAGCAGCAATGACGTTGACGATCGCCGTGGCACTCTGCCCGAGAGCTTCCACCTGCGCCTGAAAACCCTTGGCGCGAGCGAGTCCTACCGCTTCCACTTCCGCGCCCTTGGCTGTTCCCGTCTGGCGGATGTATTCGGCCTCGCCGCCTTCCGCCTTCCGCCGTCCGCGCTTCGGCATTGTTCCTCTTGATGGAAATGCCGACCTTCGACCGCGCGAGATCGGCTTGCATATCCGCCGTCCCCTTCGCCTGCTCCATCTCAATGCGCTCGTCCTGAGCGGCGCGCTGCTTCTTGAAGGTCTCGATCTCCTGATTGGCGATTTCACGGTGCGTGAGAACGGTGACGAGATCTTCGGGCAGAACGACATCCTGAATATAAACGCCCTTCGTCTCGACCTGATATTGCTCGAGCTGCGTCTTGATGTGCGCGAACGCATCTTCCTGCACTTGCTTTCTGGTCTCGATGAAGCGGATTGCGGGCATGCTTTGCAGGCTGTCGCGGAAGTGATTGCCGACAGCGGCCTGAAGAACCTCGTTCACGAGGTTCTTCATCGTCCCGACCATGCTGATTACACGGGGCGCTTTCGTGTCGGGCACGTGAATCTGCACTTGCAAGTCAATCTTGAAGACGAAGCCCTCGTTGCTCTTGGCGATGATTTGCTGAAGCTGGCGGTCGAGATTGTGCGCTTCCGAAACCGCGTCGGCCCAATTGAGATTGAGGATTGCCGTGGGAACAACTTCGGCTTCATAGCATCGCGGGTTGAGCGGATATTTTCCGGTGCGCAGCGGCTCCTGCCAGACACCGCGGCGGCCAGGATGCACAAGCGATCCATACTTAAATTCATCGCCAGAGGTATCCTGCGTGACGAGGCCAACGTAGGCTTTGATGACGGCGACTTCTCCTTGTTTCACGACCATCATCGGAACAAGTTCGACGCTGACGAGAAATGGATTGAGGGCATAAGCCCCGTAGAGAAGCGGATCATGCTGAAGGCCGATCTTCCCGCCCTTGTCGAGGAATGCTTGAAAGTCCTGATAGTTGTTGTGGAGCTGATTCTTGCTGCCCAAGAGCGTTTCGATGATCTCCTGATCGGTGGCTCCGCGCTTTTCCATATCCCCCATGTCAGAAAAGCCGCCAAGGCGGCTGGCGATATCCCCGGAGGGAAGCGGATCACCCTCGTAGGTGGTGACGATGCCGACGACGTCGATGCGTGAGCCGTCTTTGCCTTGCGGCTGCGGCTCGATGCGAAGAAGCTCAAGCTGGTCGGGCGAAAGGCCGAAGGCATTCGGAGAAAGCACGCCGTTCCGACCGATCTTCTCGCGAATCTCAGGAGCAACGGGAAGGCCGTAGGCCTGGTTGCGCGTGATAACGAGAAACGCAACGGGGTGAATTGGGACGAGAGTCCCTGGAGGGAGAACGGGGCGCTGGACTCCTTTTTGCCCGCTGTTTTGAACGAAGGCGCGAAGGTCGGAAAAATTTCCAAACTCTTTTTTGAAGACAGCAGATTTGGCGCCAATCGGGAGCGGCTGACCAACTTGGGCGATGACGACGCCAATCTGGCCCGCGGGAACCTGCACCCAAGGATATTTCTCGACTGAATAGAAAAGCCAGGATTTCCAGCGGAGACCGGGCATCAAGAGCTCCGCTTGATAGCCAGCTTCGCCATCGAAGGCAACCGGATTATCTTTGGCGAGTTTCTTCCAGGAAAAGCGTTTCGTGACGAGACCGACTTCCGTTGGACCGATACGACGGAGCGAATGCACAAAGCTAAAGACAGCGAGCGCAATCAAAATGAGAAGAACAAGAAGCCCGAAATGAAGCATGACCGCCTCGATTCTCGTCGGAATTTCTAATGTCGCATATGGCTGCCAAGATAGCGAGAGGTCACTATTCCGTCAAGTTCATGTGTGGCGTAACGCCATCGGAGCAGAAGTCGCAGACGCCTAGGATTTCTACGACACCGCAATTCCCTTAGGGCTGAGAAACGGAAGAGACGAGAGGGCAGACTTCTTCGGATTCGGCGTCCGGCTCGAGCGTGAAACGGGCGATGTTGACTGCGCTGATTTGCGGAAGCTCCGATTGGAGCAAGCGCCAAACAAATGAATCGGCGAATTCGACTTCAATGAGTTCCTCGATGCCGTAACCGCGAGAGATCAAGTCGGCGATTTTTTTGACTTCGATTTTGTCGGGGGCAGAGCGAGGCAGCGAAGAACAGGCGAGAGAACCGCAGGAATAGATGGCATCGCTTCCAGACCGCGAATGCGCGCGCGGAGAGATTCTTCAACGGCGGCTTTCACTTTTGGCCTCGAAGGAAAATGAAGGCGCAGCGGCAGACTCTGCAGCGTTGGGGGGACGGAGGTAGCCAGTCGCTCCCGGGAAATGAACCAGGCGAAACTGCGAATTGATGGCGAAGAGCGATTCGGTGGAACTGAGAAAAAGATGGCCGCCGGGAACGAGGCTGTTATAAAAGCTCTCGACAACACGGCGTTTCGAGACAGCGTCAAAATAAATCAACACGTTCGCGCAGAAGACCAGATCGAGGCCTTTCATGAACAGGGGCTTGGTCTCATCGAGAAGATTGAAACGACTGAAAGAAACCACGGAGCGGACCTGCGGCGAAAGCCGGAAGATGTCACCCTCCCTCGAGAAGCATTTCTGAACGAAATAGGGCTCTGTATTGCGGAGAGCATAAGCATCGTAGAGGCCGCGCTGGGCATGAGCAATGGAGCGGTCGTTCAGATCGGTGGCAATAATTTCCCAGGACAAATTGCGGTAGAGACCACCGGCTTCTTCCAGCGCAACCATGGCCAGCGTGTATGGCTCTTCGCCGGTAGAGCAGCCCGCGCTCCAGATGCGAATTTTGCGGCCGGTGCGAGCGGGCGAGCTTGCGGCAATCCGCGGCAGGAGAATCTTGCGGAGAGCGGCAATTTGTGGAGGGGAGCGGAAGAAACAGGTTTCGCCCACCGTGATCTCGTTGAGGAGGAGACGCATCTCTTCGTCACGAGTCAAGCGAGAAGTGAGCGCTTCGAGATAGCAGCGAAGGCCGTCGAGACCAAGCGTACGGACACGACGGAAACAGCGATCGTGAAGGAACACGAGTTTATTGTCTGGATGGAAGATTCCGCAGACTTGATAGATGAGATCACGGATGCGAATGAGGCTGGGCTCGGGGACAAAAGGACCCTTGGGAGGGGCACCAACCGCAGCGGCCTGGGTTCCGAGCGTCATGCGTTCAAGAAATCCCTGCGGAGAGCATTTCGGAAAGCCCGACGGGATCGAGGATGAGACGAATACGGCCTTCGCCCGAAACCGCGCCGCCAGCGACGCCAGGAATGTGACCAAGGCGAGAACTGAGTGGCTTGACTACCGTCTCTTCCCTACCGAGAAAATCGTCAACGACAAGGCCGAGGCGCGTGCCGGACAGGGAAAGGACGACAACGCGAAGACGCGGTTCTTCGGAGGAACCCGAGGCCGGCAGATGAAAGATACGGGAGACGCGGCCAAGTGGGATGACCGAGTCGCGAACGTGAAGAAGCTCCGCAGAACCATCGCGATGAACTTGCGTGGAATCGACACGAAGTATTTCGGAAACCGAGCGCATAGGAAGGGCAAACGTCTCCTGGGCGACGCGGACGAGGAGGACGGGAAGAATCGCGAGAGTCAAAGGGAGCTTCAGGGTGAGCGTGGTTCCCTTCCCGAGCACGCTCGAAAGCTCGACGGTGCCATTGAGGCGCTTCAGATTGGTGCGGACGACATCCATGCCAACACCACGACCGGAGACATCGCTGGTTTTCTCTGCGGTGCTGAAACCGGGAAGAAAGATAAGATCGAGAATTTCGGCGCGACTCATGGCAGCGATGCGCTGTTCGGCAACGATGCGGCGTTCGATGGCTTTGGCGGCAACACGGCCCGGGTCAATGCCCGCGCCATCGTCGGTGACTTTTACAATGATGAAATCTCCTTCGGCCGACGCTTCTACGCGAAGCGTGCCTTTGCGTGGCTTGCCCTTCTTTTCGCGGTCATCCGGGGGCTCGATGCCGTGGTCGAGCGAATTGCGGAGGATATGAACCAACGGGTCGGAAATTTCCTCGATGACGTTGCGGTCGAGCTCCCTATCCTCTCCTGCAAGAACAAGAGAGACTTCCTTTCCGAGCATATGAGAAAGGTCGCGGACCATCCGGGGAAACCGGCGGAAAACAACGTCGATGGGCATCATGCGCGCCTTCAGCGTGGCGGATTGCAGTTCGTCGGTGATGGAGCTCAAACGCGAAGATGATTGCACAACGGCAGATTGCAAATCATCGCCCTGTAGCCGCCCGTCCAAGAGATCGCGAACGACCTGAGCAAGATGATTGCGCTCGAGGACAAGCTCGCCGGCGAGGTTGACGAGATCGTCGAGCTTGGCCACATCGACGCGGACCGTCCTCGTAGCCTCTTTTACATCCGCCGCAGCAGCTTGCTTGGTGAGCGCCTCCCTGACCTGCGAGGCACTGGTGAGATTTTTCTCGACAAGAACTTCGCCGAGTTTTTTGTGAGATTTCGCGGCTTCCTCGAGAGCTGCCTTTCGCTCTTCTTCGGTGATGGCGCCTTCGCCAACAAGGATTTCGCCAAGCTTTGGACGTGACATTTCTTCCGCGGTGATCAGGCGCTTCAATTGGCTCAGAAGGTCGTCGAGCTGGTATTCGCGAGAAACGCCGCGGCGGATATCATTGAGCATCTGGCGCAGCCGATCGAGCGAGCGAAGAAGGACTTCCATCGTGGGAGGCGTGGCGACGCGCTCGCCTTTGCGCATCAGGTTGAGAAGGTCTTCGGTCTGGTGAGTGAGCCGGACGACATGCTGGAAGCCCAGGAAGCCGGAGGTTCCCTTGATGGTGTGGAAGGCGCGGAAAATGCGATTGATGAGGTCGGTATCCTTCGGAGAGGCCTCGAGGGCGACAAGGTCCTGATCGAGATGCTCGAGCAACTCGTCGCACTCGGCCACAAAATCCTGAAGAAGTGCCGGATCCAGATCCAATTGATCAGCCATCCAATCACCTGACGCACATAAGCAGATGCAAAGAGCCTCTTTTAAGAAACCAGCGTCTCTTCGGAAGCGGCGGAGGACGCAGCGCCCAACTGAATGGCGGCCATCTCCACATCACTCATCATCCGATCGACGTCGAGGAGGAGAATCAGACGCGACGGAAGCTTTCCGACTCCAGAGACATATTCGTTGTTGCGCTTGGAAAGGCGCGGCGGCGGCTCAACGGTTGCAGCAGCAATGCGGAGCACTTCGGAAACCGAATCGACGACGAAACCGAAGACCTCGCTTTTCCACTCCACAACGACGATACGGGTCTCGCGGTCCTGGGGGCGAGACTCGAGCCCGAAACGCTCACGCAGCCCAATGATGGGAATCACACGGCCGCGGAGATTGATGACACCTTCGATGGAGGACGGAGCGTTGGGGATGCGCGTGAGATCCTGCATGCGGATGATTTCCTGCACACGGAGAATTTCGACGCCGAAGTCTTCCTTACCCAAACGAAAACTGACGAACTGGAGGAGATCGCCAGCCGCACGCGCATCGATTTGGGCGGAAGCAGCCGGCGTGGCTTCCGAAGCAAAGGATTCATTTGTGGGCATGAGGGCCTCCGAGCAACTCCAACGTTCCAGCCAGCAGACATCGCCACGAAACTGAATCGCTTCAGCGAACCCCAACGACCTCTCGCGATTCGCGAGACCCGCCGTGGGACATACGGGCGGGGCGCCCTTTGCCAACGAACACCAGGCCTTCTTCCACCTCAACGGGAGGAGCATCGATAATTTCAGGAGAGCCGCTCGAGCCGGCAAAACGAGCCTTCGCAAGACGGAACTGACTGACAATATTCTGGAGGTTGAGGGCGAGAGTGGAAAGTTCATGACACGCCTTGGCGGATTGCTCCGAGCCTTCGGCCGATTCCGACGTGATACGGGCAATCTGCTCGATGCTGGTGTTGACTTCCTCTGTCGCGCGGGACTGTTCCCCGGCGGCCGTGGCGATCTGCACGACCATCTCACCGACTCGGTCGGCAGATTGGATGATTTCCTTGAGCGATTGGCCGGCTGATGTGGTGGATTCGACGCCCGCCTCGACCTGTTTTCGCCCTGTTTCCATGGCACCGACGGCACTGCGGGTCTCTTGTTGGATACTCTCGATCATGGCGGCGATTTCCTTGGTGGCCTTGACGGTGCGTTCGGCAAGTTTGCGCACCTCGTCGGCCACGACGGCGAATCCGCGACCCTGCTCTCCTGCGCGGGCGGCTTCGATGGCGGCGTTGAGAGCAAGAAGATTCGTCTGATCCGCAATGTCGTCAATAACGCCGATGATTTTTCCGATTTGATTGGAGCTCGTGCCCAGCTGCTCGACTTTCGTGGCAGTGTCTCCGACAGACTTCGAGATTTCCGCCATTCTATCGAGAGCCTGGTCGACGACTGTCCCACCGCGCCGGGCGATTTCGGCAGCCTGGCGCGCCATTTCCGCAGCTTCGGCGGAGTGGCGGGAGATTTCGGATACGGTGGCGGACATTTCCTGCATGGCAGTGGCAACCTGCGAGGCCTGGCTCTTCTGTGTGTCGGCACCAGACGCCTGCTGTGCAGCAGCGGCGGAGAGCTCTTCGCTTGCAGAAGCCAGATGGTAGGAGGAGGAAGAGATGGAAGCCAAGGCTTTCGACAGATTTGCCTTCATGCGATTGAGAGCTTCAATGGCTTCGCCAATTTCATCGAGAGCGGTGACATCGAGATCATCGACAGTAAGGTTGTTGGCGGCAATTTCGTTTATGAAGGAGAGCATGCGGAGGATGGAGTTCATCAGCCAACGAACAATGAGGAAGGCGGCAAGAGCACCGATGCAAAGGCCGAAAGCAAGGAAAGTGAGAATCAGAAGGCGAATGCGGGACTGAATCGCATCCTGCTTCTGCAATCCCGCCACGCGCAGATGGTCCTCCAAAGCAACGAAGTCTTGCAGGCCCTTCGCCGATGCGAATTGAGTTGTCTCCGCCGATTCGCCAAAGATAATGTCCGCCGAATCCGCGTGAGGATTTTTGCGGCGGGCATCGACGGCGTACTGATAGAGCGATTCGGTGGCCTCGACGTTGGTGGTAAGCGAATCAAGAAGAGACTTGGCCCGAGGATCGGCGACGGATTTATTGAGCTCATCCAGCGCCGAGTGCACGAGCTGCTTGCCCTGCTCGAATTGCAGGAGAAGAGCGTCCTGGGACGAGAGAAGGTATCCGCGAGCAGCGGAGGCCTGGCGCTCCATGCCGAGGCTGGCCTGATTTGCCAAAAGGGTGGCCTGCTCGACAGCGACCACATCCTGAACAGCGCTGTGCAGCTCGCGGACGGAGGAATATGCAACGATCCCGACGAGCGCCAGCAAAACCAACTGAATACTGAAGCCAACCCCTATCTTCCACTTCAGCGAGATATTCTTGAACATTCCTTCCTTCTCAGGCGCCAACGTCATAGCAAGATGCGTGCCGCGAGGCGTCTCGAATGGCGCGGCCACAATCCTAATGAAAGGCGGCAGAACCAAAACAATTTGGTCCGCCGAATAAGCAAATCGGCAGGCGGGGAACTACCTTTAGACATTTCACGGAGTCGCCGGAGGCCCGGTCGCGGTGACGGTGGCAGATTCACCGGCAGGAGAAGAGACGGCAAAACCCGGATCGGTCTGGGGACTCAGGATGACGAGGTCGACGCGACGATTCATGGCGCGGCCTTCGGGCGTGTCGTTGGAAGCGACGGGATGGTATTGCGCGTAACCCGACGCGGAGAGGCGGTCGGGGGCAATATCGTATTTCGTGATGAAAAGTTTGATGATTTCCGTGGCGCGCGCCGTGGAGAGCTCCCAATTGGAATCGAAGCGGGTGTTGTGGATCGGCACGTTATCCGTGTGACCCTCGATGCGAATGCGAACATTTTCCGGCTTGATGACGCGGATGAACTTGGCGAGGACAGGAAAGGCCTCTGGCCGCATGGTGGTGGAACCGCTGTCGAAAAAGCCGACTTCGCGAAGGCTGACGACGATCCCTTCTTTCGTGCGAGTGATGGCGACAGTATGATTCTTGATTTGAGGGGAAAGCGCGTCTGCAATCTGGGCTTCGATATGATTCATCTCCGGAGAGGAGGGCCCATTGGTGAGAGTGCCGGAAGGAGAATTGACGAGGCGATTGAGAGCTTGCAGGCGTTTGGCATTCTCGATCATCTGGACGTCGGAAAAGGGCATAGGTTCGGTGTTGGAGACGGCGGGATGGGAATTGGAGGCGTCGAAGATGCCCATCTTCTGGAACGCCACCTGGATGGCGAGCGCAAGTTGGCCCACGCGGCGCTTATCAACCTGCGAGGAAGAATAATTTATATAGACATCCACAACATTCGTCATCGTGTCGTGCGAAAGGTTCCAGACGTGCTTGATGATCTCCGCGCGACTCACGTTTTGCTCTTCATGCAGCATTAGGTATTCAAGGAGGGAAAATTCCTTTGGAGTCAGCTCCACGCCCACGCCACTTCGGAACACCTTCCTCTCGACGCGGTTTAGTTCCAGGTCCGCCACACGTAGCACGGGGCTCTCTCCGCGAATTCCTCGCCGCAGCAGCGCCCGCACGCGCGCCGACAATTCGGAGAAAGCGAACGGCTTCATCACCAGGTCGTCCGCCCCCATATCCAGCGCCTGCACGCGGTCTTCCAGTCGTCCGCGGCTGGAAAGGATGAGGATCGGAAGCCCGCCTCCGCGCGAACGCACCTCCCGCAGCATGCTCAGACCGTCCATTGGAGCAAGGTTTAAGTCGAGAATCGCCAGGTCGTATTTTTGTCCGTCGACAAGGTTCTTCGCCTCTTCCGCATCCTGCGTCAAATCCACCAGATAGTTTTCGGCGTCGAATCCTTTTTGGAGAAACGTCCCCAACGCCGGGTCGTTTTCAGCCAGCAAAAGTCGCACGTGAACTCCAATGGAAGGGGGGAACTGCGAGAGGTTCCCAAGGGGAGCTACACGTTAATGAAGGTTTTCGAATCTGTCAAAACAAAAATTCGGCCTGGCTCACAAATGTTTCCGAAGAAGACAACACCAGGCACCTTACCAAAACGGCGTGATTCCATTTGAAACGTCCGGGGTGTAAAGCAGTCCCGAATCACGCACGACTTCTTTACGGATGCGTCATATTCTCCGGCCGCACCAGCTTGTCGAACTCCTCCGCGCTCAGATGCCCTAGTTTCAGCGCGGCCTCGCGCAGACTCAGATTCTCGTGATGCGCCTTGTGCGCGATCTCCGCCGCTTTGTCGTAGCCGATCTTCGGGCTCAGCGCCGTCACCAGCATCAGCGAGTTTTTCACACTCTCGGCGATTCGTTCCACGTTCAACTCCATCCCCTCTACGCAATACGCCACAAACGACTCGCAGGAATCCGTCAGCAGCCGCACCGAATTCAGAAAATTGAAAATAATCACCGGCTTGAACACATTCAGTTCGAAATTTCCCTGCGAGCCCGCAAATCCGATCGCCGCGTCGTTCCCGAACACCTGCACCGCCACCATCGTCATCGCCTCGCTCTGCGTCGGATTCACTTTTCCCGGCATGATCGACGATCCCGGCTCATTTTCCGGCAGCCGCAGCTCCCCCAATCCCGCTCGCGGCCCCGAAGCCAGCCAGCGAATATCGTTGGCAATCTTCATCAGCGAATCCGCCAGCGTCTTCAGGGCGCCACTCGCAAACACGATCTCGTCATGCGCTGAAAGCGCCGCGAACTTGTTCGGGTGCGAACGGAACGGCAGCCTCGTCAGGTCCGCGATTTTTTTCGCGGCGCGTTCTCCAAACTCAGGATGCGCGTTCAGCCCCGTTCCCACCGCCGTTCCGCCCAGCGCCAACTCATAAAGTCCTGGCAGCGCCTTCTTGAGCCGGTCCACATCGCGCTCCAGCAAACTCACCCATCCGGAGATCTCCTGCCCCACCGTCAGCGGTGTCGCGTCCATCAGATGCGTACGCCCAATCTTCACAACATCGGCAAACTCGCGCGCCTTCGCGCCCAGCGCGTCCCGTAGCCTTTCGACCGCCGGAATCAGCGCTTCCGCCACGCGCGTCGCCGCCGCGATGTGCATCGCCGTCGGAAATGTATCGTTCGACGATTGCGACATGTTCACGTCGTCGTTCGGATGGATCGGTTTCTTGCTGCCCATCACGCCGCCCGCGATTTCGATCGCCCGGTTCGAAATCACCTCGTTGGCGTTCATGTTCGTCTGTGTGCCGCTGCCCGTCTGCCAGATGCGCAGCGGAAAATCCTCGTCGAGCTTCCCCGCGATCACTTCGTCCGCCGCTTGCGTGATCAGCCGCGCCTTTTCTGCCGGCAGTTTTCCCAAGTCTTGGTTCACCAGCGCCGCCGCCTTCTTCAGAATCCCCAGCGCGCGAATCATCTCTCGCGGCATCCTGTCGTCGCCGATGTGAAAATGAATCAGCGACCTTGCCGTCTGCGCCCCGTAATAACGGTCTGCGGGAACTTCGATCTTCCCCATGCTGTCCGATTCGATCCGCATCGCTCGATTTGCTGCCACTGTCGCTTTCCCGTCCACCTTCAGCCCTCCCGACTCTCTTTTCCTTGCCGCCTTTTATCTAACTATCAGCATACTGCGGTTTCACCACCCTCGCAGCTCTCTTGTCCTTCCCGCCACTTCGCCTCTCTTCTCCGCTTATTTCAGGAACGTGCGGCCAACTGTACAATGCCTGTCCCACCGGACAGGACTTTCTTCACCTCCCTTCGCGTAAGATGGTTCGGGGCATCCTGGTAATTCCAAACGCCGGCAGCATGGGGTCGTTTGATGGGTTCGGTCCTTCACCGCCTGTTTTCCAAAGAAGCGCCCGCAGCCTCTTCCTCTGCGCCTGCAGGGGCAAATGTAGCCACGTCCGAATCCATCGAATCGCACGAACCTCTTCCTTCGACTTCGACTGAATCACAAGCTCCATCTTCCTCAGAACCCTCAGCTGAATTCTCCCTTTCGGGAAGTGGCAAGGAAACAAGTTCGCAACCCGATACGGCCTCCACCACGCACCTCGCGGGCACACCGCAACCGCCTGAAATTCCTCCTTCATCTTTCCCGCCGGGCTCTGAAACTCCTCTTTCCGCAACTCGCATGGTCAATCCTTCTTCTTTGAATCTCGTTGACTCGCCTCGCGTCGATCCCGATGAGTGGCGCCTTGAAGAAGCGCTCGCCGACCATCGCGAATGGCTCGAAACTCGCGGCCTTTCTGGGAAAAAGGCTGATTTCGCCGCCGTCAATCTCTCGGGCACAGACCTGATCAGTATCGATCTCCGCTACGCCGATTTGCAGGAATCGAATCTCCGGTCCGCGGATCTCCTCCTCGCCGACCTGCGTGGCGCCTGCTTGGCCCGTGCCCAACTTGACGAGGCCTGTCTCGTCGGCGCAAATCTCGAAGGCGCCAATCTCGAAAGCGCTTCGCTTTCCACCGCCCTGGGTCTTTTGCCTCGTCAGCTTGCCGGCGCCGATCTCTACAAAGCGGCTCTTCCTCCCAACGTTACCGAATTCTCCGCTCTTCCCGAATTTCTCAAGGCCGCGCAAATGGCCGCGCGCTACTTCACGTTTCTCGTCATCTACTCTCTTGCGTCCTGCCTTCTCATCTGGAAGACGCACGACGCACAGCTCCTCACCGATTCCGCCGTCATCCCGTTCTTCCACGCCACAACGGCTCTCCCCACTGCCCAGTTCTATCTGATCTCCCCCGCAGTTCTTCTCATTCTCTATCTCGTTTTCCATTTCTATCTGCAGCAGGTCTGGGAGAAAATCGTCGAGCTTCCCGCCGTCTTCCCCGACGGCCGCGAACTCGGCGAGTCCGGCCCGCGCGTGGTCCAGGCCCTCGCCCGCACTCATTTTTACTGGCTGAGCCCACAATCTCCATCCGTCCGCTTCATTGAAAAATGGGCCGTGCGCCTTGCCGCCTACTGGCTGGCGCCTTTTGTTTTGCTCCTCTATTGGGGGCGCTATCTCACGCTTCAGGAAATTCATGGCACGCTCCTTCACGCCGCCCTTGTCGTTGGAGCGGCAGGCGTAGCGCTTCACAGCACACAGCGCATCGGCCGCCGCGCCGAGCGCTGGGTCCTCCATCCTGTCCGTGAATTTCCCCTGCTCGCCCGTCTCCGCGCCACGCCTCTTACATACTCACTCAGCGCCCTCGGTGCGCTCCTTGTCTTTCTCTCCGTAGGCGTGATGATCGGTGTCCCTCATGATCTTGCCCGCGCCCCGCAGTATGGCGCCGCCAATTTTCGCCGCTGGGCTCCCAACATCCTATGGGTCGCCGGCGTCGATCCCTATGCGAACCTCACCGAAGCGTCTCTTTCCATCAAGCCTCCTGACTGGTCCGGCGACGATTCCCAGGTTTCGCGCGTCGAGGGCCCGCATCTGAATCAAGCGAATCTTCGCTATGCGGAAGCCTACGCTGCATTTCTTCCTGACGCTCATCTCTGGAATGCCAACCTCGAAGGCATCTATTTCTCGCTTGCCGATTTGCGCGACGCCGACCTGAGTAAGGCCGATCTGCGTTTTGCCAATCTCGATTCGGCGCGTCTCTCCGGCGCCAACCTTGATCACTCTTCTCTCGACCGCGTCAGCGCCGCGCGCGCCGACTTCCGCAACGCCAATCTTTCCTACGTCACTTTTTACGATGCCTCCCTCGTCGATGCCCTCTTCGATTCCGCCAGTCTTTATTCCGCGCGGCTCGCTGGAGCCTCGCTGATTCGCGCCCATCTCGAAAAGACCGATCTCCGCGACGCCGACCTCACCGCCGCCGATCTCTCTCATGCCGATCTCGCACAGGCCTATCTCTGGTCGGCAAAACTCGTGAACGCGAATCTCGCCGGAGCGAAACTCCAGTCGGCAATTTTTATTGACGCGGACTTGTCTGGCGCAGACCTGCGCGGCGCGGCTTTCCAGGGCACGGTTCTTAACGACGCGAATTTCGTTGGCGCTCTTCTCGATGGTGCCGATCTTCGCGGGGCCCTCGGCATTGGCCCAGCGCAAATCTGTTCCGCGAAATCCCGCAGCGGCGCGCTTCTCGACGACTGGCTCGCGGAATCCGTTGCCGCCAGATGCGGTGGCCCTCTGTCGCAGTCTGCCCCGCCCGCCGACGAATCCGCTGTTCCTTCCGCAAATTCCGTGTCGCCGGTGTTGGCTGCTCCCGCTGCACACTCGGTTGCCGCCGCCCCTCCGGCTTCGCCAATGCGTTCAGGCTCCGTCTCTCTCACTGCGCATTCTCAATCGCCCGCGCCGCACACGTCGAAATCCCCCGTTCCCGCCCCCACCCCTCCCGCAGAAGCCCGGAGACCTTAGCGGCATCCTTACTTTTCCTGCGCCTTCTCTTTCGGCGCGGCAAACCTCGCGTCGTCCACCGTCGCATTCGCTTGAATGCTCGCGAATTGATAGGTCCCTGTCCCGCTCAACTGCACGATGCGTATCGTTGCCGGCACTTTGATTCCTCCCGCTTCGCGAAAATCCCCATAGTCCACTTCCTTCGGCAGCGCCCCTAGCGGGCTGTCCGCCAGCGATGTCACCCGCACCAGCAGCCCCGTCTTCTCGTCGAAATACATTTGCTCCGGTGCGCCCGTCGCCGGCCATCCAGTCACGCGGTACGCATCCTGCCCATCGATTTTTTCGGTTCCGGCTGTCTGAAGCCGCTTGTAATAGCTCGCGATGTCCGCCCCCGGATAAATCGCCCCCCATCTCTTTTCTTGCACCAGGTCGTTCCCAGCCACTCCTTCCACATGATCTCCAAACCGAGCCCATCCCCCCGCCCCATCGAATCCGTGCGCCATCCCCCCGTGCGGCGTCACGATTGTCGTCACCGACAAATCCGGAGCCTTCCGCGCGATCTCCACCTGAGCTGCCACGCCTCGCCCCGCCATCGTGTATGTTCCCTTTTCCACTAGCGTCCCAACTCCCGCAATCGCCTTTTCTCCTCCAATCGCTTCCACGTACTTCGCCACAATCTCTTCCGCTTTCGGCAGATTCGCAGCAGTCGCTGTCGCGTTCTTCTCCCCTCCCGCGCCGCCTGTTCCCTCGCTTCCGCTTGCCTCCGCGATTTGCCCCGGCAGCATCGGCGTTGTGATCGGCTTCGTCGACCCGCGATGGCACGTGTAGCACGTCACAATGCGTTTGCCTCCGAACGAATTCTGATCGATCGCAAACATCATCTCCATCATCTTCCGCGCGATCTTCTTTTCTTTCTTGTCATCGCTCTCAAAATGCCTCTCGTCATGGCAAAAATCACAGCCTACTCCCAGCGACGTCGTGATGTACCGCATCGCCGGAATCAACTCGCTGGCCGGAATGTCTTTCAGCGCCTGCACGTTTTCGTAATAGTCCCCCGCCGTGCTTCCTGCCAGCGTCGCCTTCTGTGACCCTTGCTGCGCTGTCCCCGCTCCCGCCGGCGCGAGGAACAGAAATGCCACCGCCGCAGCTAACCCGGCCATTCCTAATGCCGTCAGGTTTCCTCCCGCCACGATGCCGTCTTCCGCGCGCCTATCCGTTGCCCCTCTCATCATCCTCCCCCATTCTTCGCAGACATTGCCTTCTCCTCTTGCTCGCCCGAAAGAATCCGCCTTCTCGCTCCCGAAATCAATCTGCGAGTCGTTTATGCCCCGCTCTCCCTCAATGGAGAAGTACAGTCTTTTAACTGTTCGAAAGTCGAGTCTTATGCCCTGTACTTTTTTCTCCTTGCTGCTTCATCGCTCCGTAATCTCCGTGTGCTAGTTTCGATCGAGTGATTCATGCCTCACAAAATCGCCGATCGCTTACCCTCCCGACCACAAAGGCACCCTTCTGCTCCTCATTATCCTTGTTCCAGCCGCTCGGCGGCCACCTGCCCTGCTTGCCCACACATAGAAAGGAACGATTGGAATGCCCTTCGGCGCTGCTTTTCTAATCGCAACTGGTCAGAATTAGAATTCCCCGTATCTTCCTCAAAACACAGTCTCGACCTGTTTTCTAATCGCAACTCTTTCCGTAACATTCGAGCCTCTGGCAGCCACCGCCTTCGTCGTTTAAGATGGTTCGCGCCCATTCGCGCTCCATTCACTCATCGAGGACTTCATGACACACGCCTGGCACGACCTCAGCCCCGGACCGAGGGTCCCGCACGAATTCGACGCAGTCATCGAAATTCCTCTGGGGGCGAACATCAAATACGAGCTCGACAAGCCAAGCGGCCTGATCCGCGTCGACCGCGTGCTTTATTCCGCCGTCTACTACCCAGCCAACTATGGATTCATCCCACAGTCCCTTGCCGAGGACCACGATCCCCTCGATGTCCTCGTCCTCTGCCAGGAAGCCGTTCCCCCGCTGACCATCCTCCATGCCCGCACCATCGGCCTCATGACCATGATCGATTCCGGCGACAAGGATCACAAAATCATCGCCGTCGCCACGGGCGATCCCGAATACAACGTCTATCACGAGGCCGGTGAACTCCCGCCCCACAAGCTCCTCACCGTCCGCCGCTTTTTCCAGGATTACAAGCAGCTCGAAGGGAAGATCGTCGAAGTCGACGAAATCGAGCCCGCCTCGGCTGCCTATCCCGTCATCGAACACTCCCTAGCCGCTTACGACATGCAGCGCCGCGCCGGCCACCACAAGAAGTAAAGCGTGTGACACAATCAGGCAAGCTACTGCGCGCTTGGAAAATCGCGCCAGGCGATTTCTCGCGTCGAGGAGAACTTTGTCATGCGCATTCTGCTCGCTTGTCTTCTTCTTCTGTCCGGCTCCCTCCTTCTCTCAACGCAAACTGCCTCGGGAGACTTGGGCGACGGAGCCACAATTTTGGCCCTCGAACATGCCTGGAATCAGGCCGAAGCGAAGGGAGATACTCGCACTCTCGACTCACTCCTCGCCGACTCTCTCCTCTATACCGACTGGGACGGCAGTTTCATGACCAAGCCGGAATTCCTCGCCTCCGTCAAGAAAAGCCCCATCCAGGGCATGACGCTCACAAACGATTCCGAGCAAGTGCAAATGTTTGGCGATTCAGCGGTCGTCGCCGGGGTTTATCACGAGAAAGGGAACGACAGGGGGCACGCCTACGCGAGGAACGGCCGCTTTACAGACACATGGGTCAAGGAGAACGGGGCCTGGGTCTGTGTTGCCAGCCAGTCGACCCTTCTGGCGGCAAAATAATCTCGGCGCAAGAGCCGCTCAAAAAGCTCCTGCGCCGTGAAATGCTCGTTACGCGTGAACTCCAAAGCGCCGCTGAATCACGCGTTCGCCGTCAGCCGCGGGATAAACAGATCGAAAAACTTCTGCGGCTCAACCGCTGTCGCCACCTTAGCATTCGCGTGGAACGACATGTCGGGCTCCGGCTCCGCCTTTCCTGCCAAAGCCATGGGCGCCGATCCGCGAACGGGCGCGCGGTTCCAGCACACCGTCATGCCCGCCGTAAACTCTCCTTCGGTTTCGATCTCCACATGATAGTCCGTGAACGTCAATATCGAGGGATCGATCAGGCTGGCCACCGTCAGCGGATCGTGCATCGCCACGTAGGTGATGTCGTTGCTGTGGCTCACGTGGTCGAGTGTCGCCTGCAGAATTTTCGCTGCTGCCTGGCTCACGGGATTTTGCACTGCGCGCAATTGCTGGATGTGCGACTCATTCACCAGCACTTTTTCCGTCACGTCGAGCCCCACCATCGTCAGCGGGATGCCGGCGTCAAACACGACGCGCGCCGCTTCGGGATCCACATACAGGTTGAACTCTGCCGCAGGAGTAATATTTCCATGTCCGATTCCTCCTCCCATAATCACGATCGCTGGAATCATCTTCGCGATTTCGGGGTCCGAACGGAGCACAGTGGCGACGTTTGTCAGCGGGCCGATTGCGACGATTGTGATCTCTCCCGGATTGTCGCGGACCAGCTTGCAGATCAGTTCCGTCGCCGTCTCCGGAACTGGCTTAACCTTTGGCTCGGGGAACTCCACGCCTCCGAGGCCGTTCGACCCGTGCACATACTTCGCTGTCACCAGCTCGCGCACCAGCGGGACGCTCGCCCCCGCAGCGACCGGGACATCCGGCCGCCCGGCAATCTCCACCAGCCGCAGTGCGTTCGGCAGTGTCATTGCCAACGGCACGTTGCCGGAGACAGGTGTGATTGCTTCCACTTTCAGCTCCGGCGAACGCAGCGCGAGGAAAATCGCCATCGCGTCGTCCACACCCGGGTCCGTGTCGATAATGATCCGCCGTGGCTTCGCCGCGTCGGGTCCGTTGGATGCGCTTCGGCGTGGACTTCCAGTTGCCATAGGCGCAATCCCTGCCACACCGCCGGCGATTGCCAATCCTGCGGACGTAGCCAGAAACTCGCGTCGCGTGCGCGTCATGCTTGCCTTGCCCGAATCTCTCTTCTCTGGTTTCATTTGGCCCCTGCTTCCCGTTGTAGGATTTCGCCGCCGAATGCCGGCTGCGCGGCATTTTACTCTCCGCCGGCGCGCCAGCTTCTACTCAATTCTTCCAGAGCGCAAGTCCCCCCGACGGCAATGGCATATAGGTCGCTAACGCTCGACCCGTTAAGAGAGCATATAATTGGAGACGGGAGGGTTGCCTTCGAATGTTCGCGAGGGACGCCCTTGGCAAATCTGCCGTCCAGGAGGCGCGTGTGGATGCGGTAGCAAGTTCGCAAATCGAAGAAAAGGCCGCACCGGTTGATTATCAAGTCTCTCCCGCCGAATACCGTCACTGGCGAGTCAGTTACGAAGGCCCGGTCGCGACGCTCAGGATGGACGTGAAAGAAGACGGAGGTCTCCGTCCCGGCTACAAACTGAAACTGAATTCTTACGACCTCGGAGTCGATATCGAGCTCCACGACGCACTCCAGCGCATCCGTTTCGAGCATCCCGAAATCCGCACCGTCGCTATCACCAGCGCCAAGAGCCGCATTTTCTGCTCCGGGGCAAACATCTATATGCTCGGTCTGTCATCTCACGCCTGGAAGGTGAATTTCTGTAAGTTCACCAATGAAACCCGCAATGGAATGGAGGACTCTAGCGCACATTCCGGCATCAAGTTTCTTGCGGCGCTGAATGGCACAACCGCCGGTGGCGGTTACGAACTGGCGCTCGCCTGCGACGAAATCATTCTCGTCGACGACCGCTCTTCCGCCGTCAGCTTGCCCGAAGTTCCGCTCCTCGGCGTTCTTCCCGGCACTGGAGGCCTCACGCGCCTGACCGACAAACGGAAAGTCCGCCGCGATCTCGCCGATATTTTCTGCACCAACGCAGATGGCGTCCGCGGCCAGCGCGCCAAAGATTGGCGATTAGTCGATGATGTCGTAAAGACGCAACAATTCCCCGACCATATCCAGAAACGTGCTGTCGAACTCGCCGCATCAAGCGACCGGCCGGCAAACGCAAAAGGAATTTCTCTCACGCCTCTGGTCCGCTCATCCAGCGATTCGGGCCTCCACTACAAATACGTCGATGTCGAGTTCAATCGCGACGCCCGCACCGCCACGTTCACCGTTCGCGGGCCGGAGGAAGTCGAGGCACGTACGGTCGACGAAGCGCTCGCTCTTGGCGCCAACTGGTGGCCTCTGCAAATGGCGCGCGAACTGGATGACGCCATCCTCGGCTTGCGAACCAACGAATTGGAGCTGGGGCTTTGGATTTTCAAAACCGCAGGAGATGCCCAGAAGGTTCTTGCTGTCGACGAATTCTTGGTCTCCCAGAGCAGTCATTGGTTCGTCCGCGAAGTGATCGGAATGTTGCGGCGGACGTTTTCCCGCCTTGATGTAACGTCTCGCTCGATCTTCGCTCTGATCGAGGAAAATTCCTGCTTCGTCGGAACCCTTTTCGAATTGGCGCTCGCTGCCGATCGCGCTTACATGTTCCGCTCGCAGGACTCGCTAAACCCTGCAGCGATTGCTCTCTCGAAAATGAATTTTGGCCCGCTTACCATGGTCAGCGGTCTTTCGCGCCTTTCCGCACGCTTTTATCAGGATGCGGAGCAGCTCTTCCGCGTCGAATCGCTGTCCGGCAAGCGGCTCAACGTTGAGGATGCCCTTGAAGCAGGCCTCGTCACCGACGCGCCGGACGAGCTCGATTGGGACGATGAACTCCGTCAAGCGATCGAATCGCGCGCCGCTCTTTCTCCCGATGCTCTGACGGGCATGGAAGCAAATCTTCGCTTTGGTTTGCCGGAAAAGATGCTCACGCGGATTTTCGGCAGGCTTTCGGCCTGGCAAAACTGGATTTTTGTTCGACCAAATGCAGTTGGACCGAGCGGGGCCCTTAAGGTCTACGGCACAGGCGCGCCGGTGAAATTTAATCGCGAAAGAGTCTGAGGCAAGATGCTCGATCCGTGCCGCGTGAGGAGGTCGTCATGATTGATTACACGGAGAAAATTCCGAACAACGTGGATTTGGGGCGTGACCGCGTCCTTCAGCGCGCCCTCGAACACTGGCAGCCCGCCTATTTGAACTGGTGGTACGACATGGGCCCTACCGAAAGCCATGCTTTCGAAGTCTACCTGCGCACCGCAATCAGCGTTGAGCCCAGCGGCTGGGCGCAATTCGGCTACGTGAAGATGCCGGAATATCGCTGGGGAATTTTTCTCCAGCCGCGCGACGGGGAACGCGCTGTAAATTTCGGCACGCACAAAGGCATCCCTGCGTGGCAGGACGTGCCGGGTGAATACCGCTCCATTCTTCGCCGTGTGATTGTTACGCAGGGCGATACCGAACCGGCTTCGGTGGAGCAACAGAAAATGCTGGGCCTCTGCTGCCCTTCTCTCTACGACCTGCGAAACATTTTTCAGGTGAACGTCGAGGAGGGGCGTCATTTATGGGCGATGGTTTATCTGCTCCATCGGTATTTCGGCCGCGACGGCCGCGAAGAAGCTGAAGCGCTTCTCGAACGACGCTCGGGCGACGCGGATAATCCCAGAATTCTCGGCGCGTTCAACGAACCCACTCCCGACTGGCTTTCCTTCTATATGTTCACGTTTTTCACCGACCGCGACGGAAAATTCCAGCTTACCGCCCTCGCCGAATCCGGATTCGACCCGCTCGCGCGCACCTGCCGCTTCATGCTCACCGAGGAAGCGCACCACATGTTCGTCGGCGAAACGGGCGTGACGCGCATCTTAAAGCGCACCTGCGAAGTGATGAAAGAGCACAAGGTGGAGGATCCTGCCTCGGTCCGAGCGCTTGGTGTGATCGATCTCCCCACGATCCAGCGTTATCTGAATTTCCACTTCAGTGTCACGATCGATCTGTTTGGCTCCGATTCCTCTTCGAATGCCGCCAGCTATTTCACAAGCGGCGTAAAAGGCCGCTACGAAGAGACGAAAATCGAGGACGATCATGTTTTGTCGGATGCGACCTATCCCGTTCTCGAAGTCGAAGGCAGCCGCATCATCTCGCGCGATGTTCCCGCTCTCACGGCTTTAAACGAGCGCCTTCGCGACGATTACATCCACGAAATTCAGGCCGGCGTCGATCGTTGGAACAAAGTCATAGAAGCGGCAGAAATTCCTTTTCGCCTGCGGCTGCCTCACAAGGGATTTCATCGCGCCATTGGGAATTTCGCCGGGCACTTCGTCAGCCCGGAGGGCGAAGTCCTGCGCGAGGAAACCTGGGAAAACCATCGCGACGAATGGATCGCCAATGCTGCGGATCATGCGTTCGTCGAATCGCTGATGACCAGCCGTGTGATTGAGCCAGGAAAATTTGCCAATTGGATTGCGCCGCCCATTCGCGGCATCAACGGTCAACCGCTGAACTTCGAGTATGTGCGCTTCAACTGATTTTGGCGGGAAAAGAAAAGCTTCCGGAGGTCGAAGCAATTGGCTTTTTTCTAGTTGAAGTTGTACCCAATTTCCCAGAGAAATTGGTGGTTGCCCTTGGTTACGTCGTAGTTGCCGATTTGGTAGGCGCTGTAAAGAGTCACTTTTGATGTGACTTTCACAATCAAGCCGGTATTGACGTAGCCCACGCTGGTTTTTCCCGTGTACCACTCCGAAGCAAAAGTCCACCGGCGGCTGATCGGCTGTTGAATCGAAAATTCCCCTCCGGCGCGGTTAGCCGGAGCAACAACATCACGCGTGTAGTCGTATCCGCCGAATGTGACCGTGGTTCCGCTCTTCCACGACTTCGCGAAGCTGGCATAGATATACGCCCCCGCGTCGTAGGTTCTCATCCGCACCGGAAAGAAGACGTCGCTCCCACAGTAGAAAGACCAACCGGACGAAACGTCGTCCCACGGGCGCCACTTGATGGTTGGAGAGAGCGACAACTGGCCGAAGTCCGGCACACTCGGTCCGTTGAAGTTCATTCCGACCTCGATGCCGCTTCCAATGCCAAGAACGACGCGTGGCGTGAACGTCGCCTCGAAAGTCACTGGCCGCAGGGTCCCGTCAAGCTCGCCGTACACTTTGCCCTTTGCGAGAATGTCTGCGCTCGGCTCGTCGAAAACAGTCTCTTGCGCGTAGGCGCGCAACATGGGGACAAACAGGAAGAGCAGAAGCAGCCAACGGAGATGGCCGATGCGTCGAGACGAAAGCACGGGCTACAGCGTAACGCGAGCCTCCTGGGTGGTCACTTAATTTTGCAGCGAACAGTTTCTATCGAGGATATGGCGCGCCCGGAGAGATTCGAACTCCCGACCTTTTGGTTCGTAGCCAAACGCTCTATCCAGCTGAGCTACGGGCGCGCAAACGGCGCACTGCAGTCGTATTAGATTACGACAGCACGGCAAAGCATTCAATCCCATCTCGCGATTCCGCTGAACGCGAAAATTTCCATGCGAATATCTACTGCGAACAGAAAGGGCGGCGCGCCGAAGCGCGCCGCCCTTTTCCTCCGCCAGGATTGACATTCAGGATGCGTTGGATCTACCGCGCTGCAGCCGCTGCTTCCTTTTCAATCGGCGCGCCGATCAGATTGCCCCACTCGGTCCACGAACCGTCGTAGTTCTTCACTCTGTCGTAGCCGAGCAGATATTTGAGCACAAACCAGGTGTGCGAACTCCGCTCGCCGATGCGGCAATAGGCAATCGTCTCACCTTCGCCCAAGACGCCCTTGCCTTGATAGAGCTGCTGGAGAGCGTCGAGGCTCTTGAACGTGCCGTCTTCATTCGCGGCCTGTCCCCAGGGGATATTCGCTGCGCCGGGAATATGTCCTGCGCGCTGGGCGGTTTCCGTCATGCCCGGAGGCGCGATAATCTTGCCGGTGAACTCATCCACCGAGCGTACATCCACGAGCTTGCCCTTTTTCTTATGGTCGACGAGGGCGAAGACCTCTTCCTTGCGCGCACGAAGAGATTCGTCCGGGCCTGTGGCGCGATAGGATGCGGCGCCAAACTTCGGCCCTTCCGTAGTCACCGGTCGCTTCTCTTCGAGCCACTTTTTGCGACCACCGTTGATTAGGCGGACATCTTTGTGGCCGTAATACTTCAATTGCCAGAAGGCATAGGCAGCAAACCAGTTGTTGTTGTCGCCGTAAAGGACGATGGTGGTGTCATTGGAGATGCCAGACTTTGACAGCAGATCTTCGAGCGCCGCTTTGTCGATCAAATCACGGCGGACGTTGTCCTGCAACTGCGTCTGCCAATTCCAGCCGACGGCGCTGGCGATGTGTCCCTGATCGTAGGCGGTGGTGTCGACATCTACTTCCACAAGTCGAACTTTGGGGTCGTTCGCGTGATCGGCAGCCCACTGCGTCGTAACTAGAACTTCGGGATGCTTGTAATCGGCCATCTCTTCTCTCCTCGCTGCGATTTTGGATTCTTCAGAAACTCGCGGCCCATAAAGCAAAAAACCCACCGGCCAGCATTCCTGGTGGTGGGTCAAAAAGGGCTGAATCTCGAATTTATTTCTAAGCGCCCAGTTCTCCCGCGCCAGAGCAGGTACACCCGCAACACATACAACAGCTACAGGCGCAGGTCTGGCAGCGATTCTTCATATCAACCAAAGTATATTACAAAAGGCGCATTCCAAGAGAGGTTTTTATCTGATTTGCGCCTCATCCGTGCCGACTTCGCCAGATCTTCGCATTATCAGTCGTGTTTCGCCGGAGAGGCTGCAGGAGAAGCCTGCGTTACGCCCGCCGCCCCGGACTGCGGAGATTGGGCAATCAGCTGACGCGCTGTGGGGAGCTGCGAGGCGTCCCAGCCGCCACCAAGCGCTTCGATCAACTGAACGCTGGCAGTCATTTGCTGGATACGAAGATTCACGGCCGTCTGCTTGTTGGTGAGCAGCGTGGTCTGAGCCGTGATGACGTTCAGATAAGGATCGATACCGAGCTTGTAACGCTGCGTCGCAAGATCCAAGTTTCGCTGTGCGGAGCGGACTGCGGCGTCCTGCTGCTGAACTTCCTGCGAAAGAATGCGCAGAGAGGCAAGATTGTCCTCGACCTGTTGGAAAGCGGTAAGCACCGTTTCACGGTAGTTCGCGACGGAGGAGTCGTAAGCAGCGCGATACTGCTCGACCGTGGCGCGGCGCAAGCCGGCGTCGAAGACCGTCTCAGATAACGTAGAGCCGACCGCCCATATGCGCGAAGGCCAGGAAATCCAATCCGTAATTGAATTGCTCTCGAATCCTGCCGAGCCACTCAGAGTAAGTGTGGGGTAATAAGCAGCGCGAGCGATGCCGATTTGCGCGTTCGCTTCGGCCATCGTTCTCTCGGCAGCAGCGATGTCGGGCCGGCGTTCGAGCAATTGGGACGGAACGCCGAGCGGAATTCCCGGCGGCTGGGTGGAAATCGTCAGGACAGGAACGGAAAATGTAGACGCGGTTTTTCCTGTGAGCGTCGCAAGCGCATGCTCATACTGCGCGCGAAGAATTCCGAGATTCGTGTCTTCTGCTTGCGTGGTTTCCAACTGCGTTTCCGCCTGGGCTACCGCCTCGTCGGAATCGATGCCGGTATCGTAGAGGGCTTTGGTGAGATCGAGCGATTGTTGGTAAGCAACGACGGTCGAATCGAGCAATTCCTTCAGCGCGTCCTGGCCGCGAAGATTGAAATAGTCAACAGCAACTTCGGCGTTCACCGTGAGCCGCGTATTTTCGAGGTCTGCGGCGCTCACCTGCGCGGCGGCTGTGTTGGCGGCGACGGTGTTGCGGACGCGTCCCCAGAGATCGGGAACCCAGGAGGCGTCGAACGGCAGAGTGTAATCGGCGAGCGTGTGCGAGCTTCCCGTGCCAGTGTTGCCGTTGACCAGATTGCCGGAAGTGCGATTTTCCGTGATGGAGGGAGCCACGGTCCCTGTCGGGAAATACTGCGCTCGCGCCTGCTTCACCACAGCTCTGGCTTCCGTCAAGTTCGATACCGCTTCCGCGATGGTTTGGTTCGACGTGTTCGCCTCTTCCTCGAGTTTATTGAGTTCGGGATCTTTGAACATTTCCCACCACTGTCCGTGTAGGGTGGAATCTTGTGGCTGCGCGACCTTCCAGCCATTCGTACCCGCATAGTCCGCGGGAGTTATCTCCTTGTAGGCAGGCGGCATATCGACCGGCGGGCGGGCGTATTTCGGCCCAACGTTGCAGCCCGCCGCAAAAAGCAAGCAGGCAAGAGCAATCACCACGAGACGCTCGACGTGAACCGGCGTCCCCGGACGCATGCGGACCGCGGCGCCAGACTGTTTCTTTCGAGAAAATGTTTGCAACGCAAGATTCATCCAATCATCTCCTGCGGCGCGGCATGAGCGGCGCCGTGCCTGGTGCGCGCCCACCACAAGCGCATACGGTCGAGGTAGAGGTACACGACCGGAGTTGTATAGAGTGTGAGCATCTGGCTGAAAATGAGGCCGCCGATGATCGTGATTCCGAGCGGCCGCCGCAATTCCGATCCGGTGCCCGTGCCCAGGGCAAGCGGCAAGGCGCCGAAGAGAGCGCACATTGTGGTCATCAGAATCGGACGGAAGCGGAGAAGGCACGCCTCAAAAATGGCATCCACAGGCTTCTTCCCCTCCGTGCGCTCGGCCAAGAGGGCGAAATCGATCATCATGATCGCGTTTTTTTTGACGATGCCGATGAGCAGAATGATGCCGATGAGGGCGATGACGCTTAGATCGACATGGAAAATCAGCAGCGCGAGCACAGCGCCAACGCCGGCGGAAGGAAGCGTCGAAAGAATCGTGATCGGGTGAATGTAGCTCTCGTAAAGAATACCGAGGACAATGTAGACAGCAGCAAGAGCGGTCAAGATCAGAAACGGCTCGGTTGACAGCGAGTCCTCAAACGCTTGCAGCGTGCCGGAAAACATTCCGTGGATCGAGGAAGGCATACCGAGGTCCTGCTCCATAGCGGCAATGCGACCGGCGGCGTCGCTGAGTGCCACGCCGGGAGCGAGATTGAACGAGACGGTGACAGACGGGAACTGTCCCTGGTGGTTGATCGACAGAGGAGCGGTGGACGGGGCGGCTTCCGTGACAGCGCTCAGAGGCACGACTCGCGGCGTGTTCAGTGAGCTAGAGCCTCCGGAGCTTGAGCCACTGCCGGGATGAATGTAGATGTCGTCGAGCCCAGCCGGCGTTTGCCAAAACGAAGGAGCCACCTCCATGACGACGTGATATTGGTTGAGCGCCGTGTACATCGTCGAGACTTGCGCCTGGCCGAAAGCGTCGTAAAGAGTCTGATCGATGGTCTGCGGAGTGATACCAAGGCGCGAGGCGGTGTCGCGATCGTAGGTAAGCAGGGTGCGCAAGCCGTTGTCTTGCTGGTCGGTGTTTACGTCGGTGAAGCCAGGCAGCTTCTTCATTTCCCGCAGAAGAATTGGTCCCCAGACCGTAAGGTCTTCCAGGTTCTCGCTCTGAAGCGTGTACTGATACTGCGCGTTCGACTGGTGGCCGCCAATGCGCAGATCCTGCCCTGCCTGGAGAAATACCGCCGCGTCCGGAACGGACATCAATTTGGGACGGAGGCGATCGATCACACCGCTCGAGCTGATCTTTCTTTCCTCAAGCGGCTTTAGTCCCAGATAGATGAAGCCGTGGTTCGTGGGTCCGGAGCCACCGGTGAAGGCCATCACATTTGCGACCGCTGGATCTTTCCGAACAATATCCACAAAACGCTGGGTCAAGGTCTTCATTTCCTGAAAGGAAATGTCTTCCGCGCCGAGAATGCCACCGAAAACGGTGCCGTTATCCTGCAGCGGGAAGAATCCTTTGGGCACGATTTTAATAAGGACTACGTTTGTGGCGATGGTGAGAAGCAAAACGCCGAGCGTCACTGCCGGGTGCCGCAGGACGACGCGCAGCGTCCTTTCGTAAAAAGCGAGAACCGCGTTGAAGGCCCTTTCGCTGGCGCGGTACAGACGGCCGTGCGTCACTTCGCGCGAGCTTTTCAGCAGGCGCGAGCACATCATGGGCGTCGTTGTCAGCGAAACAACCAAAGAAACGAGAATCGCCACCGAGAGCGTGACGGCAAATTCGCGGAATAGACGGCCCACGATGCCGCCCATCATGAGAATGGGAATAAACACGGCGACGAGCGAGAGGCTCATCGAGAGCACGGTGAAACCAATTTCTGCGGCGCCCTTCATGGCGGCCTGCATGGCCGTCATTCCCATTTCGTGATAGCGCGTGATGTTTTCGATTACGACGATGGCATCGTCGACCACGAAACCGGTGGAAATCGTCAAAGCCATAAGCGACAAATTGTCGATGCTGTAGTGCAGCAGGTACATCACGCCGAACGTCCCAATCAGCGAGACAGGGACAGCGACGCTCGGGATCAGCGTGGCGCGGACATCGCGCAAAAACAGGAAGACAACCAGGATGACGAGCGCGATTGAAATCGCGAGGGTCCTTTCGACTTCATTCACCGACGCCCGGATCGTCGTGGTGCGGTCGAGCGTGATCGTCATGTCGATGCCAGCGGGAATCGACGCTTTCACGGCCGGCAACGCCGCGCGAATGCGGTCGACGGTGTCGATGATATTCGCGCCGGGCTGGCGAAAAATGATGAGCAGAACGGCTGGCTTGCCGTTGGTAAATCCGGCGGCGCGGATGTTCTCCACCGAATCCGTCACTTGCGCCACGTCAGAGAGCTTGATGGCGGCGCCATTGTGATAGCCGACGATCAGCGGCTTGTAGTAATCAGCGCGAAGGAGTTGATCGTTGTCGGAGATATCAGCAATCGTCGTCGCGTTGGCGATTTGCCCTTTGGGAAGATTCGCGTTTTGTGCTTTCAGGACATTAGCCACATCGAGCAGTCCGATACCGTAACTATTCAACTGTGTCGGGTTCACTTCCACGCGAACGGCGGGCAGAGAGCTGCCTCCAACGTTCACCTGTCCGACCCCCTGAATCTGCGAGAGGCTCTGCTGGATGATGGTCGAAGCAGCGTCGTACATCTGGCCGCGGTCATAGATATTCGAAGTGAGCGCGAGAATCATGATGGGGGCGTCGGCGGGATTGACTTTGCGATAGGTGGGATTGCTCGGCAGGTTGGCGGGCAAATAGCTCCGGGCGGCGTTGATGGCCGCCTCGACATCGCGCGCCGCACCATCAATGTTCCTGTCGAGGTCGAATTGCATCGTGATGCTCGTCGTTCCCAAATTGCTCGACGAAGTCATCTCATTGATGCCCGCAATTCTCCCAAATTGACGTTCGAGCGGGGTGGCGATCGCGGACGCCATGATTTCCGGGCTCGCGCCGGGAAGCGAAGCGCCAACCGTGATCGTCGGGAAATCGATTTGCGGAAGAGGAGAAACCGGCAAGACTGCGAAGGCGGCCGCTCCAGCCAGCGCCACGGCAATGGTCAGCAGCGCGGTGGCGACGGGGCGTTTGATGAATGGCTCGGAAATGAACATGTTCAGTCCGCCGGCAAGGCTTCGGCGTTTCCGTGGGAGGCCCCCACGCCGGAGAAGCGCCGCGCCAGATTGTCGAAGAAGATGTAAATCACAGGCGTCGTGTAAAGAGTGAGCACCTGGCTGAGCAGAAGGCCGCCGACCATCGAAATGCCGAGGGGACGGCGCAATTCGCTGCCCATGCCGGAGCCGAGCGCCAGCGGCAATCCACCGAGCAGCGCCGCCATAGTGGTCATCATGATGGGGCGGAAGCGGAGCAAACAGGCTTGATAAATTGCCTCGGTCGGGCTCTTCCCTTCCTTCCGCTCCGCTTCCAGCGCAAAGTCGATCATCATGATGCCATTCTTCTTGACGATGCCTATGAGCAAGATGATGCCGATGAGTGAGACCACGTTGAATTCCTGACCGGTGAGCATCAGCGCGAGGAATGCGCCGACGCCCGCGGAAGGCAGGGTTGAAAGAATCGTGAGTGGGTGGATATAGCTCTCGTAGAGTACGCCGAGGACGATGTACACAGTCACGAGCGCGGCAAGAATGAGGATTGGTTCATTCGCCAGCGAAGCCTGGAACGATGCTGCGGTACCTTGAAAGGCAGCCTGAATGCTAAGAGGCATCGACAGCGAATCTTTTGCCTTAGTAATGGCCCCTGTTGCATCGCCGAGGGATGCGCCGGGGGCAAGATTGAAGGAAATCGTAACCACGGGAAATTGCCCCTGGTGATTCACAGAAAGGGGCGCGCGGCGCATTTCGAAATGCGCAATGGCGCTGAGCGGTATCGCGGCGCCGTTGACGCTCGCGACGGGCGCGGGATTCGCAGAGCCCGATGTGCTGCTGGCGCTAGGCCCATTCGGGGGCGAACCCGCGGACCCGGTAACGGTGACGAGAGTGTTCGCATTGCTCGAAGAAGTTGCTGTGGCGGAAGGCGCCGTCGCCGACCGCACGTAAATGTCATTTAACATTCCGGGAGTTTGCTGAAAACCAGGCATTGTTTCGAGTACGACGTGGTACTGATTGAGCTGCGTATAAAGCGTTGAGATCTGCCGCTGGCCGAAGGCATCGTAGAGTGTCTCGTCGATCATCTGGGGAGAAATCCCGAGGCGCGAAGCCGTCTGCCGGTCGATCACGAGCATTTCCTGAAGGCCGCCGGTCTGCTGGTCGGTGGCGACGTCGCGGAGTTCGGGAAGCGTCTTCAATTTCGCCACCAGCCGCTCGGTCCAGTGGTTCAGCTCGTCCGCGTCGGGATCCTCCAGCGTGTATTGGAACTGCGTGCGGCTGACGCGGTCTTCGACGGTCAGGTCCTGCACCGGCTGCATGTACAGCGTGATGCCCTCTACTTGCGCGAGCTTCGGCTGTAGTTCGCGGATTACTTCCGAGGCGCTCAGGCTGCGCTGGTCGATTGGCTTCAGGTTGATCTGAATGCGCCCGGAATTGAGCGTCGTATTCGTTCCATCGATTCCGATGAACGACGACAGGCTTTCGACCGAGGGGTCTTGGAGAATGATGTGCGCCAGATCCTTTTGCTTTTGTGCCATCTCATCGAAGGAAATTGTTTCCGACGCCTGCGAGATACCCTGAATGATGCCGGTGTCCTGTACGGGGAAGAATCCCTTGGGAACCAGAATGTAGAGCACCACGGTGAGCGCGACCGTTGCGACGGCCACAAGAAGCGTCGCCGTCTGGTGGCGCAAGACAACCTGCAGAGTGCGCGCGTAATAATCGATCACACGATCGAACATCCGCTCGGAAGCTTGAAAAAAGCGGCTCTCCTCTGCCGACGATTTGTGCTTGAGCAGGCGGGAGCACATCATCGGCGTGAGCGTGAGCGACACGACGGCGGAAACGAGGATCGTCACGCTGAGCGTGATGGCGAACTCGCGGAATAAGCGGCCGACAATGTCGCCCATGAAGAGCAGCGGGATGAGCACGGCAATCAGCGAAATCGTGAGCGAAACAATCGTGAAGCCGATCTGCTCAGACCCCATGAGCGCCGCTTGCAGCGGCTTCTCTCCCTCTTCGATAAACCGGTGGATGTTTTCGATCATGACGATGGCGTCGTCGACGACAAATCCCGTCGAGATCGTCAGCGCCATGAGCGTTAGGTTATTTAAGCTGTAGCCCGCCAGATACATCACACCGAAGGTGCCAATCAGCGAAAGCGGGACGGCAACGCTGGGAATAATGGTCGCGGCAACGTTGCGCAAGAACAGAAAAATAACCATCACGACCAGAGCTACCGTGAGCATCAGCTCAAACTCGACATCGTGCACAGAGGCACGAATCGTGGTCGTCCGATCGGTCAACACGGTCACTTTCACGGACGCCGGCAGAGTTCCCTGAAGCTGAGGCAGCAGCTTCTTGATCCGGTCGACCACTTGAATGATGTTCGCACCCGGCTGCCGCTGGATATTCATGATCACGGCGGGCGTTCCGTTCATCCATGCGGCTTGGCGGGCGTTTTCAACGGAGTCGACGATTTTGGACACATCGGACAAAAACACAGGCGCGCCATTGTGATAGGCCACCACCACCTGGTGATAATCCTTGCTGGTCACCAACTGATCGTTTGCGTCGATCTGATAATCCTGGTGCGGGCCGTCGAAGTTTCCCTTGGCAAGGTCGAGGCTGGTCTGCTGCAGGGCTGTGCGAACGTCTTCAAGGTTGATGCCATACGCTGAAAGCTGCGTCGGATTCACTTGGACACGGACTGCCGGTTTCTGCCCGCCGCTGATGCTCACCAGTCCGACGCCGGGCAACTGCGAAATTTTCTCGGCGAGCCTCGTGTCGGCAAGGTCTTCCACCTGCGAAAGGGGGATTGTGTCGGAAGTAAGAGCGAGCGTCAGAATCGGGAAATCGGCTGGATTCGTTTTGCTGTAAATCGGAGGCGTGGGCAAATCCGGAGGCAGATAGGTTTGCGCCGCGTTGATCGACTCCTGCACTTCCTGCTCGGCCACGTCGATATTCAGCTCCAAAGAGAACTGAAGGACGATGACAGAACATCCGTCGGAACTCGTCGAGGTCATCTGCTGCAGGCCGGGGACCTCGCCGAACTGGCGTTCGAGCGGCGCGGTGACGGCCGAGGCCATCACGTCCGGATTCGCGCCTGGATAAAACGTGACAACTTGAATCGTCGGGTAGTCGACCTCGGGCAGCGCAGAGACCGGCAACTGGAAAAAGGCCACTGTGCCGGCCAGAAGGATGGCCGCCATCAGCAGAGACGTAGCCACCGGGCGGATAATAAATGGGCGCGATGGGCTCAATTCGAGCTTCTCTTTCCGGACTTGCCCGCGCTTGACCCGCCGCCTTGTCCGGGATGAGCAGCAGTGCCCGCTCCGGCGGTCGAGCTTCCTCCTTGCCCTGTCTCGCCTGCTCCCGCCGCGGCGGGGTTTTCGCTGCCGTTTTGGCCATGCTGCCCGCCGTGACCTGTGCGGATCGCTACCTTTGCGCCATCCTGCAATTTGTCAAAACCACTGGTGGCGACAACCGTTCCCGGCGAAATACCTTCGACGGCCGTGCTCGTTCCGTCCGTGCTCCCCTGCTTGATGGGCTGCATGCTCACCATGTCGCCCGAATTAACAACGTATACAAAGGCGCCGGTTGCGCTCTGCTGCACCGCCTGCGTCGGCACCAGAGTGGCGCCTTCCAGCGTGTTCACCAGCAACCGCGCGTTGACGAATTGATTGGGAAACAGCACGCCGTCGCGGTTGTCGAATTGCGCCTTTAGCTTCACCGTGCCTGTGGTTGTGTCGACTTCATTGTCGAGCGTCAGCAGATAGCCGGAGGCGAGCTTCGTCTGCTGCTCGCGGTCGAGCGCATCGACTTCGAGCCTCTTTCCCCCGTGCATCTGTTTCAGAATTTGCGGCAGATAATCTTCCGCCACGCTGAAAATCACGGTGATCGGCTGGAGCTGCGTGATCACAACCAGAGGGGTGGTGCTGTTCGCCTGAACGATATTGCCGGGATCCACCAGGCGCAGGCCGACCCGACCGTCGATCGGCGAAGTGATGTGGGTATAGACGAGGTTTACTTTGGCGTTTTCGAGATTGCCCTCGTCGTTCTTCACCGTGCCTTCATCCTGCAACACGGTCTGTTCTTGATCCGCCACCTGTTGCTGCGCGATGGCGTTTCGCGAATAGGCAGCCTTGTAGCGGTCGCTATCAATCTGCGCCTCGCGAAGGACGGCTTGGTCATGCGCGAGTTGTCCCTCTGCCTGCGTCAAGGCCGCCTGATAGGGACGCGGATCGATGTCGATCAGCGGGTCTCCCTTGCGCACCATTTGGCCTTCTGTGTAGTAAATCTTGACGATTTCGCCTTGCACTCGGCTGGTGACAGTCACCGTGTAGACTGGCGTCACGGTGCCGAGCGCCTGGACGTAGACTCCCATGCTGCCCTTCGTCGCAGAAGCAGCCAGAATCGGCACGCTCCGCGAGGGTGGCGCCGCTTTTACTCTGGCTTCATTGCTCGACTGCCGCTGCCTGATGTAGACAACCAGAGCCAGCACCACCACCACAGCGACAGCCCAGATCCACCATCGGCTGTTCGGTTTGCCGCCGTCCGGTCCGGTGCTCGGGCTGCCTTCGCTTGCCCCTTGTGCACCAATGCCTGTTGACTTGGGTGTTTCGCTCATCCTGATAGACGCCTCACCTTGGCTCGATTTTGTCCGTAGCTCTTGGAGCTCTTCTACCTTACCTGCTTCTGGCGCGGTCTAAATCATCTCGCGGGGAAACTCTACACACACGATAACCTGTGGGCCCAAAATCATCCAACTTCATGTCCCAGCGGTACCTTTCGATTCGACGGGCTCTTGACTACTCCGGTTTCATCCTGCCTGTCATTTCTTTTGACGAGTTCGCACCCTGCTCTGGCCGATCCACTGGAGGTCGTGGACAATACACATTCCGTTTTGCGGTACAAACCGTACGATTCGTGCCCCGGCGGGAGTTTATTGCTCACCTTGGTCGATTTGCGCGCGGTAAACCCTTGACGTGATGCGCATTTTCCGGAATCTTCTGTTGACGCGCAATTCGAAGCCTTTTACAATAGGCAAATATGGATTCCCACACGATGCACGCGTGTTGCTGCGTTTGTTGTTGTACGGCAAACGGCTGGCGTGTGTGTGGGGACCGGCGCATGTAGCAATCTAAACAACCGGAATTCACAGCCCGCTCACCAGCCGTATCGCTGGTCAGCGGGTTTTTTGTTTTTACGCGCTAATTTTCAGGATTTCAGGGGCCTTTCTTGGAAACGAACACGGACCGGGTGGCGAAAAAAGAGACGAAGGCGCAGCGCATCGAGCGCCTCAAGCGGGAGAAGAATCCTTGGGAGCATTTCGAGGAGATCAAGGAGTTCGCGCGCCAGGGCCGCTCGGCTGTCCTGCCTGAATGGGCCTCCGCCTATTTCAAATGGTGGGGCATTTATACGCAAGGCGACGGCGCGGGCGCCGTCGGCGGCCAGAACGGCGAAGGCAAGGCCTCGCCCTACTTCATGCTGCGTGTTCCTCTTCCTAACGGCTTCGTAAATTCCACACAGCTCCACGCTATTGCCAACATTTCCGAGCGCTACGGCCGCTCGCTCGCCGATATCACCGTCCGGCAGAATATCCAGCTTCACTGGTTGCCAATCGAAGCCCTGCCGGAAATCATCGAAACTCTCGGCGCGCTCGGCATGAGTCCCAAGGGCGCGTGCGGCGACGTGGTTCGCAATATCACTGGCTGCCCCCTCGCCGGAGTCGCCGCGGATGAAATCATCGACGCGTCTCCCATCGTCCGCGAGGCCTCTGAACTTTTGCGCGCCAACGCCGATTTCTACAATCTTCCGCGCAAATTCAAGATCTCGATCACAGGCTGCCCCGTCTGGTGCTCCTATCCCGAAATCAACGATATCGGCCTCACCGCCGCCGTCCGTCGCACGTCCGGCGCGCCGGAAATCGGCTTTTCCGTCCGTGTTGGTGGAGGCCTTTCCGCCGATCCGCACCTTGCCGTCCGTCTCGACACTTTCGTGCGCCCGCATCAGGTACTCGAAGTGGTCCGCGCCATTGCCGAAATTTTCCGTGAGCAGGAAGACCTGCGCGACAATCGCAAGCGCGCCCGCCTGAAGCACCTCTTCTCCCAATTCGGCTGGACGGCCGAAAATTTCCTCTCCGAACTCAATCGCCGCCTGGGATACACGCTCGATCCCGGCGTGGAGGAAGACATTCCCGCCGACGTGTATCGCGATCACGTGGGCATTCACGCGCAAAAACAATCCGGTCTGTTTTATGTCGGCGCGGCCATCCTTCGCGGACGCATTTCCGCGCAGCAGTTACGCGCCGCTGCCGATCTTGCCGACCGTTTCGCTTCCGGCGAGCTTCGCGCCACCGGCATGCAGAATCTTCTGGTCGTCAACGTTCCCCGCGTCAACGTCGATTCACTTGTCCGGGAACTGGGCGCGCTCGGTCTTCGCGTGGAGGCTTCGTCCTTCTGGCGCGGCGCAATTTCCTGCACCGGGACGGAATTCTGCAAGCTCGCCATCACGGAGACAAAGGGATTTACCCGCTGGCTGGTGGAAGAACTCGAAGAACGCATTCCCGAATTCGACCAGCAGCTCAAGCTCCACGTCACCGGCTGCCCCAATTCCTGCGGCCAGCACTGGATTGCCGATATCGGCCTTGAGGGCAAGAAAATCAAGCACCTCGGAGCAATGGTCGACGCATTCTATTTCTGCGTTGGCGGCGCCGTGGGCGAATTTCAGCGTCTCGCCCGCCCCATCGGCTACCGCTGCGTGGCGAGCGAAGTTCCCGCTGCCATCGAACGCCTGCTGCGCGCCTATCTGGACGAGCGCCGCGACGGCGAAAATCTTCGCGCCTATTTCGCGCGCTTTTCCGATCACGATCTCCGCGCGCAGCTTGCCGGAGAAATCCTCGCACCGGTTCTTCGCGACCCGTCGCCCGGTCCCGTACCTCACGGAGTAGGAGAATAGCCATGGCCCAACCGCTCTTTCCCGTTTTTCTCAAGCTTGCTGGGCGCCCGTGTCTTGTTGTCGGAGCGGGAAACGTGGCCTCTTCGAAAATTTTGTCGCTCGTCGAAGCGGGGGCTGTCGTCACCGTCGTCGCGCCTCACGCTTCTCCGGAAATCGAGCACCTCGCCAACGACGGAACAATTCGTTGGGCTTCGCGCATCTTCCTTCCCGGCGACCTCGACGGCGTCTTCCTGGCCATCGCTGCCACGTCCGATCCGACCGTCAATCTTTTGGTTTTTCTCGAATCGCGGCAGCGCGGCGTGCTCTGCAATTCCGTCGACGATCCGCCACATTGCGAGTTCTACTTTCCCGCTGTCGTTCGCCGCGGCGATCTTCAATTCGCCATTTCGACGGCCGGAGAAAGCCCGGCGCTTTCTCAGCGGCTACGCATTGAGCTGGACGAATCGCTCGATGACGGCCTTGGCGACTGGCTGCGCGAAATTGGCGAACGCCGCCGCGAAATACTTGCTTCCGAACCGCCCTCGGAAGCGCGCAAATTGCGGCTCCGTGGACTGGCGTCGCGCGAATCCTGGGAAGCGTGGCAAGCGCAGAAATCGTCTAAACAGGAGTGTGTCCGCGAGAATTCGGCCCCTGTTCTGGTGGCGCGATGAGTTCGTCTCCTCCTGGCACGGTTCGTTTCGTTGGCGCAGGTCCCGGCGACCCCGCGCTGCTCACGGTGCGCGCCGATTCCCTGCTCCGCACGGCGCGCGTAATCCTTCACGACGATCTCGTCGCCTCTGAAATTCTCGCGCTCGCTTCTCCTGAGGCTGTCGTTCTGAATGTCGGCAAGCGCTGTGGTGCAAAACGCATCACGCAGTCGGACATCAACGCGCTGATGATCGGCTTCGCTCGCCGTGGCGCTGATGTGATCCGCCTGAAGAGCGGTGATCCGGCGATCTTCGGCCGCCTCGCCGAAGAAATCGACGCGCTCTCTGCGGCGGGAATCTCTTTTGAAATTGTCCCCGGCGTTTCCGCGGGATTGGCTGCTGCTGCTTCGCTTGGCATTTCGCTCACCGACCGCCGCTTGAGCTCCCGCGTTGTCTTTGCCAGTGCCCATCGGGCGCCTGCTTCACAATCCGAGGTCGCGGAAGACGCCGACTGGCGAGGCCTTGCGCGCGAGGACGCTACGCTCGTCATCTACATGCCGGGTCGCGACATCGCGCATCTCCAGCGCGAGCTTCTCAACGCCGGTCTCGCTCCCGACACTCCCGCCATCATCGTCTCTCGCGCCTCCACTCCATCGCAGCGCGAACATCGCGCCACGCTCTCGACGCTCTCATCCAGTCCGGCGTTCGACGCACCATCGATTCTTCTGATTGGCCGCGCTGTCGCTCAAAAGACGGCTCGCGATTCCCAGCAGATCGATCCTGCAGCGGCAACCAGTTCGGCCTGGGAAGAGTTCCTTGAACTTCTCGCTCCGGGACTTGCTCCCCTTGCTGCCGAAACCCCTCGACTCGAAGAAAGGACAAACTCACGATGACGACTCAGACCAATCCGGCGCCTGCGGCAAGCGGGAAATCCCGCGCTGCACGGGCCGTCTCCATCGATCTGTGGGCCGTCGCCCTGGCTCTCGGCCTGTCCGCGCTGGTTTACGCGGGCGTGATCAAACACGTGCCATGGTAATCCGATCCTTGGTTCTCTCGTTGAATAGTTGTTGTCGTCCCTGAAGCGGCCCCTGCGTTTTGGAAGAAGCTCAGCCATTCCACCTCAAAATCTTGAATTCTAGCTAAGGAGAAATGCTCACTTTATGGCTACTTCTGTCGCACTTCCGCAGCCGCTCTCGCAGGGACTCTTCCGCCGGCTGCTCGACCTGATCCCGGGCATCGTGCTTCTGGCCGTCGTTGGTTATGCCGGCCGCATCATCGAGCGTTCCATCGCCGCGTATGGAAAAGCGCACCATCTGACGCTGCCAAACATTGAATATGTCCTTTGGGCGATCGTCATCGGCCTCGTCATCGCCAATACGGTCGGCGTGCCCCGCATCTTCCAGCCGGGCCTCGCGACCTACGAGTTCTGGCTCAAGTCGGGCATCGTCCTTCTCGGCGCGCGCTTCCTGCTCGGCGACGTCTTGAAGCTCGGCGGCGTCAGCCTTGCGCTCGTCGTGGTCGAGATTTCCGTTTCGATCCTCTTCATGCACGCACTGGGACGCGCCTTCAAGCTCAAACCGAAACTCACTTCGCTCCTCGCCGTTGGCTCGTCAATTTGTGGCGTCTCGGCAATTATCGCAGCTCAAGGCGCCATCGATGCAGACGACGATGACGCGTCGTTCGCCATCGCCGCAATTCTCTCGCTCGGCGCGATTAGCCTGTTTATCTTCCCGCTCGTTGGGCACTGGCTGCATCTGAGCGATACCGCCTACGGCCTTTGGGCCGGACTCGGCATCGACAATACTGCGGAAGTCACTGCGGCCGGATTGCTTTACTCCGATACGGCCGGAAAAGTGGCGGTCCTCGCCAAGACAGCGCGCAACGCTACGATCGGCTTTGTGGTTCTCGGCTACGCCATTCACTGGGCGCGCAAACAGCACACGGCGGAGCCCGGCAATAAAGCTGCGTTCCTCTGGTCCAAATTTCCGAAGTTCGTGCTCGGCTTCCTGCTGATTTCCGCCATCGCCACGGCGCACGTCTTCTCGAAGCCGCAAATCGACAACCTGGCGAATCTTTCCCGCTGGGCTTTCCTGCTCACGTTTGCGGGCGTCGGCCTGCGCACAAATATTGGCGAGCTGCGCAAGCAGGGGTTGCGGCCGTTCGCTGTCGGCGCCTTGGGAGAAGTCGTCATCGCGTTCCTCACCCTAGGTCTGGTTTACGGCGTTTCGCACTTCCTGCCGCAGTAGCAGGCAGGAGAAGCACGGGCTTTCGTCCCGGCGGGCCATCGTTTCTCGCACGCGCGCTTGGGCGAGGCGCGTGGGAGAAACAGTTGATTCTCCCCTGCCCTGCGGACAATCCCAAGACTTCGCTCTCTTCGTCCTTCGCTTCCTCCGTGCTACATTCGCGTTTCCGATGCTCGACCGAAAACAGACATCCATCAATTGGATCGACGTCATCTGGCTGATATTTCTGCTCGGCCTCGCACTGCTGCCGCCGCTCGACGAAATTCACAAGCAACTCATCCTGGTCGGCTTCGGCGTCGTTCAATTGCTCGAAGGGCGGCTCATCGCCTGGCAACCGTCCCGTGGTCGCGCCTACACCGTTATCTTCAAGATTCTTCTTGCCACTCTGCTGCTCGATCACACTGGTCAAATCGGAATCAACAGCAGCTACTATCCGATCTATTACCTTCCGGTGGTTACGGCGGCCATCTATTACGGCCCCATTGCCACGCTCCTTTGGACTGCCCTCGTATCTGCCGCCTATTTGTCCTACCTGATTCCGGCGCTCCAGCAATATGAGCTCACGGCTGAGGGCGGCTCCGAATTGGCCATTCGCATTCTTTTCTTTTTTCTCGCCGCCACGCTGGTCAACCGCTTCGTCGTTGAAAATCGCCGTCAAGTTCGCCGGTTACAACAGCTTTCGGAAACGCTCGAAACCACCAACCTGCAGCTTCAACGAGCGGAGGCCGATGCGCGCCGCTCCGAGCGGCTGGCGGCGCTCGGCCAGCTTTCCGCCGGGCTCGCACATGAAATCCGCAACCCTCTCGCCGTGATCAAGGGTTCGGCAGAAATGCTCTCAAAGAAGGTCGGTGATTCTAGCCCTCTCGCCGCGGAAATGGCCGACAACATTTCAAGCGAAGTGAACCGCCTGAACTCTCTCGTCGCGCGATTTCTGGATTTTGCGCGCCCTTCGCGGCTCGAACTGCAACGGCACCGTGTCTCCACCGTGATCGACCGGGCGCTCGAGGCCGCCTCGCACCTGTTCCCCGAGGCGCGCGTGACCATAGAGAAGCGCTATGGCGCCGAACCCGAAGCGCTTCTCGACGCACAGCTTCTTGAGCAGGTGTTCCTAAATTTGATCGTCAACGCTTATCAGGCGATGGGCGCCCCGAACGGTTCCTCGGGCAGCCTTCGCGTCACCCTCGCGAAAGAAACTTCCGCCGGCGCGCCCGGCATCGGCGTGCATATAGAAGACACCGGCCCTGGCATTACACCCGCCGCGCGCGAGGAAATCTTCAACCCGTTTTACACCACGAAGAAAGACGGTGTCGGCCTGGGTCTCGCCATCGTCGCCAAAATCCTTGACGACCATCGCGGCTGGATCAAACTCGAAGCGCCCGGTGGCGGATCTCTTTCCGGCGCATCATTCCACATTTTTCTTCCCTGCTCGCCCACTACCGGAGACGTCTCGTGATACGCTCGTCGCTGCCGGAAAGCGCTTGACGATTCGTGATTCTTTCTGGCAAATCTGCCGATGCCTTCGCCCAAAATTCCGATCCTGGTCGTTGAGGACGAACCGAAGCTTCGCCGCCTCGTCGAATTGCATCTCGCCGATGAAGGCTACGCCGTCGAATCCGCGCCGGATGCGGAAGCGGCTCTAAAGCTGCTCAACAAGAATTCTTTCGCGCTCGTCCTCACAGATTGGAAGCTGCCCGGCATGAACGGCCTCGACTTCCTGAAGGCCGCGAAAAAAGCAGATGCAGAAATGCCAATCATCATCATGACTGCGCACGGCACGGTGGAATCCGCCGTCGAAGCCATGAAAGCCGGTGCAAGCAATTACGTGCTCAAGCCGTTTTCGCTCGCCGAGCTTGCTCTTGTCGTCCGCAAGGAACTGGCGACGCGCGATCTCCGCGAAGAAAACCGTAGCCTCCGCGAAGCTCTGGGTGTGAAGTATGAATACACCAATATCGTCGCGGGCAGCGAAAAAATGCAGGCCGTTCTCGCGCTTGTCGAGCGCGTCGCTCCCACGAACTCAACCGTCCTCCTTGGCGGAGAAAGCGGCGTCGGAAAAGATTTGATCGCCCGCGCCATCCACGAGCATTCCCACCGCTCGCGGGGCCCCTTTGTCAAAATCAACAGCACCGCCATTCCCGAAAATCTTCTCGAAAGCGAACTCTTCGGCTATGAAAAGGGCGCTTTTTCCGGCGCCGTATCGAGCAAGCCAGGCAAATTCGAACTCGCAGACAATGGAACGCTTTTTCTCGACGAAATCGGCGATGTTCCTCCCGCCACGCAAGTGAAACTCCTCCGCGTCCTTCAGGAACGTGAATTCGAGAGGCTTGGCGGAACAAAAACACTAAAGGTTGACGTTCGTCTCATTGCCGCCACGAATCGCAATCTTCGCGCGGCGCTTGAGGAAGGCACGTTTCGACAGGACCTCTACTATCGCCTGAATGTCGTCGCCATCGACATTCCCCCGCTCCGCGACCATCGCGAAGACATTCCTGCGCTTGCCAAACTCTTCGTAGAACGGAGCACTCACGATTCCGGAAAGCCCGTTCCGCAAATCGCGCCCACCGCCATGAGACTCCTCGTCGATTATCACTGGCCCGGCAACGTCCGCGAGTTGCAAAACGTCATCGAACGCGCCGTAACTCTTTCAACGGGGCCGTCTCTTGACGCTGCCGACATTCGTCTCGACTCCGCTCCGACTCCGTCTTCGCACGGTGCCGCAGTTCTCCCTCCAGGGATGACTCTGGATCAATGGGAAGAGGCCGCCATTCGCGAGGCTCTCCGCCGCTCGAACGGCAACAAAAGCCAGGCTGCGCGCGCCCTCGGCCTCTCGCGTAACGCGCTTCGCTACCGCCTCGATAAGATGGGGTTGGTCGATCCTGCGGATGTAGGAAGCGAGGCACCTGAATCCTAGGCCCTCGTCTTTTTGCACTCAGTTCGGTTTCCTTATGCGAACTGGCTGAAAACCACCACCTCCGCCTGAAAACAACCAGCCCTTCGGTTTCCTAACCTTCGTTCGCAGAACCAGGAACTCCCATAACTATCTGTACGCACAGCAGTTACAAAGAGACGAGCCGACACCGGCCTTTGGCCACCGCCGTGCCCCTTTAGGTGTGGATTTGAAGATTCCTGGCATCTCGCCGGGAGGTGGGCCATGAAAAATTCTTGGGTCGTCTTGTTGATCGCAACTTTCCTTTTCGCCGCTTCCGCGCCTCTTATCACCCGCGGCCAGCCGCAACCGTCGCAACCCCAATCGCAAGCTCCTCCCCCCACCTACGACTCGCACCAACCCGAAGAAGTGCCGCCCGATCTCGATCCCGCCGATCAGCCGCCGACTCCCGAACAACAACAGCAAGAGCAGCAGGAGCAGCAACAACAAGCGAGTTCGCAGCCCGGTGTTGCGCGCGTAAGCGTCATTCAGGGCAACGCGTCCATTCAGCGCGGTGACAATGGCGAATGGAGCGCCGCGACGGTCAACACGCCTCTCGAGGCAGGAGACCGCCTCTCGACCGGCAACGACGGCCGCGCCGAATTGCAGCTCAACGGGTCCGACGTCGCGCGCCTTTCCAGCGACTCTTCTGCGAAAATCGCTACGCTCAATCGAAATCAAATCCAGATTCAAGTCGACCAAGGCCTCGTCACGTATTCGGTTCTTCGCGACAGCGGCGCGGCTGTCGAAATCGACACGCCCAACGTCGCCATCCGCCCTCGCGGTGAAGGGCAGTTCCGCATCCTGGTGAATAGCAGCGCGGAAACGCAAGTGATCGTCCGCAGCGGTTCTGCTGACATCGCTACTCCTCAGGGCAGCACCACGGTCACCGAAGGGCAGATGATCACCATCGCCGGCACGGATAATCCGCAGTATCAAATCGCAAACGCTCCCGCGCGCGATGAATGGGACAACTGGAACAACGATCGCAATAAGGTCATTCTCGACGCGCAAAGCTGGCAGCACACCGATCGTTACTACACAGGCTCGGAAGATCTCGATGGCTACGGCACCTGGCAGAATGTTCCGGATTACGGTCCTGTGTGGGTGCCTTCCGTTGCTCCCGGTTGGGCGCCTTATCGCGCAGGCCGCTGGGTGTATGAGCCGTATTACGGTTGGACCTGGGTTTCCTACGAGCCTTGGGGCTGGGCACCGTACCACTACGGCCGTTGGTTCGTCTACGGCGGAAGTTGGGCGTGGTGGCCGGGACCTGTAGTCGCCTATCCGGCTTACTATCCTCTGTGGGCTCCCGCATACGTCAGCTTCTTCGGTTGGGGCGGCGGAGGTTGGGGCATTGGGTTCGGATTTGGTTGGGGCTGGGGACACGTCGGCTGGCTGCCCATCGGCCCGTGCGACTGGTATCACCCGTGGTACGGACGTTGGGGTGGCGGAGTGCACGTCTATAGCTATGCGAGCATCCACGGCACAACATTCGTCCACAACGGATTCGCTCCGCTGACTCGGGGCGGACTGCATCCTTACTCCAATCTCGCGCAGCTTAATAGCAACGCGCGCCTCCGCGAGGGCTTCACATCCATGGAAGGCCGCGATTTCGGCCGTGGTGCTGTGCCGTCTCACCAGATGGGTATCAACGACGCTACGCTGCGCCAAGCCAGCTTCGTTTCCGGCAGAATGCCCGTGGAGCCGGGCAGAGGGAGCTATAGCGCCAGCGGGCGTCCGGCCGCCCCCTCCACGGTACGCAACGCTCCTTCGCACATGTTCAATTCCTCCATGGCTCCTCATGAGTCTCTCGCAACGAACCGTTCGTCGCAGTTCGGCCGCACGTCCGATCAATCTCACAACGACTTGCGCGCCCAAACTGCTTCTCCCGGGCGCGGCTTCAATGCACCGAACCCTGGCACTCAGTCCCGCACCTTTGCCGCTCCGTCCTCTGATCGTTCTGCAGCGCTGAACGATAGGAACCATTCCTACGAGGCCGGGAACTCCCGCCTGTACGGCGCACCCTCGGCCCGGAGCAATTGGCACACGTTCACGCCTCCGAACAACTCGAACCGCGCGCAGGACTATCGCGGCTACTCCGGACCAAGTGAGAATACGCGGCAGTATCAGGCCCCTTCCTCGAATTACGGGCGCGAGCCACAATCGCGTGGCTACTACGGGTCCAACAGCAGCCAATACCGCTCGCCGTCCTATGGCTCTCGCAATGGCTATGCAAACGGTTATAACTACCGGCCTCCGCTCAATCTCCACCAGCCGGTCGTTCGCCCGCGCACCTATAGCGCTCCCGGCTACCGCGGCAATCCTGGCGCGGGTTATCGCGCCCCCAGTTCCGGAGGTGGATATCACGGCGGTGGTGGGGGCTCACATGGCGGCGGAGGATTTCACGGTGGAGGTGGTGGGCACGGCGGGCGCGGACGCTAAGCGCACCTAAGATGTCATAGGCCACGGCAGGCTCATTGCTTGCCGTGGCTTTTTTCTGGGGCAACGGCACGGTGTTTCTTGCGAAATCGTCTTGTGTTTCGAATCGGAGCCATTTCAAGAAGGCATGTATGATGAAAAACAATCTCCCGGCAGACGTGTTTAGCTTGATGGGGGTCAGTGGCCACCGAGCGGGCAAACAGCGCTCGCGCGTGGCAACCCGCTAGTTGAGGTTTGATATTGACGTGCACGAGTGTGGCAAGAGTGACGAATGACGGAGGAACGTTCATGAACAGGATGCGATGGCTCTTCCCTGTCTTTGTCTTTGCAGTCTTCTTCTCCCTGATCCCTGGATCGCTTCGCGCACAGGACCAGAATCAGTCCGACCCTCCCACGCGTGTCGCCCGCCTCGGCTATATGGATGGCTCCGTTTCCTATCAAGTTTCCGGCGATCAAAACTGGGTGGACGCGGACATGAACCGCCCGCTTGCCGCCGGCGACAATCTTTGGGCCGACAAGGATTCCCGCGCGGAGTTCCACATCTCCAGCACGGCCGTGCGAATGTCCAGCGAGACCGGCGTTTCCTTCCTCACCCTCGATGACCGCACAGTTCAACTGCAACTCGCACAAGGAACCATTGAAGTCCACGTTCGCAACCTCGCGGAAGGCGAAGCATTTGAAATCGACACTCCCAACGTTGCCTTTAGTGTGCGCCAGTCCGGCGAATATGTCCTTCAGACCAGCGCCGATGGGAATTCCACCTCAATCATCGTGCGCGAAGGCGCGGGTCAGGCTACAGGCGGCGGCGAATCGTACGACCTGGCAGCCGGGCAAGAGTATAGCTTCAATGGTACCGACCAGTTGGCTTATAACGCTCAGCCTGCTCCGGGCTTCGACGATTTCGAAAATTGGTGCCAGCAGCGCGACCAGCGGGAGAACGATTCTGCTTCCGCCCAATACGTCTCACGCGACATTGACGGCTACTATGACCTCGACGGCTACGGCTCCTGGCAAACGGATCCCGACTACGGCGCAATTTGGTATCCGAGCGGCGTCGCCGTCGGCTGGGTTCCGTACCGCAACGGCCACTGGGTTTGGATTGCGCCCTGGGGATGGAGCTGGGTGGAAAGCGAGCCCTGGGGTTTTGCGCCGTTCCACTACGGCCGTTGGGCTTACGTCCGCGGATATTGGGGCTGGGTGCCCGGACCGGTCGTCGTGCGCCCTGTTTACTCGCCTGCGCTTGTGGCATTTGTCGGCGGAGGAGGACTGAGCCTGTCGGTTTCCTTCGGCGGAGGATTTACGGGCGTCGGCTGGTACCCGCTTGGCCCCCGCGACGTTTGGGTTCCCGGCTATCCCTGCAGCCAGCGCTATTTCCGCAACGTCAACGTCACAAACACGCGGATCGTCACGGTTACGCAGGTGACGAACGTCTACAACATCACGCGCGTGAACAATTACGACGTCACACGGCTCAATTACACATACGCACGCAATAATGTCGCCGTCACAGCTGTTTCCCGCGACACGTTCGTCAACGCCCGGCCCGTCGCGAAGTCCGTCGTGCACGTCCAGGAAGCGCAGCTTGATTCCGTTCGCGTGGACGAGCGCGCACCATTGCAGCCCACGCGATCGAGCTACATTTCCCCCGAGGCCCGCGTCACTCGTGCTGCTCCGAAAGTTCCCTTCTCCGAACGGCCCGTCACAGCTCGACTGGCCCCTGCGACGCCTGTGAATCGGCCCGTCTACACCAACGACTCGCGGGAATTCAACCAAGAACCAGTTCACAATCAGCCCGAAACCAATGCGCCGCAACCTCGCGGGCAAGTCGAAGCGCAAACCCGCGCAAACAACGAGCCCTCATCGCGCACGACCACGGTCCAACCCCACAATGACGAACGCGGCTTCACAGCGCCCCCTACGCGTGCCGCTCAAAGTGAAGCAAACCGCCCCGTCCAGCAGAATCAGCCGCAAGTTCGGTACACCCCACCGGTGCGGGCCCGTGATTCGATGTATGACGTCCATCCGCCGCTCAACCAGCCCCGTAATAATCAAGCGCCATCTCACTCGAACTCGCAGTCCCATGGCGGCGGAAGTGGAGGAGGCCAATCCTCGCACGGAGGCGCCAGCGACGGCGGAGCTCATCCACACTGATCTTGTCTAACTCGAGGGTGGTCCTGCGCCTGGCTTCTGCGGAGTTGATTCCTTGGGAGCATTCGTCCCGGCGGGGAGCGCAGCGGGCGCCGCGCTCGCTTGCAACGCCAGATAAGATCGCGCGAAGGCTGCTCGCTGCGTTCCCGGAGCGATCACCACGGCCTGCACTGTGTATCGTCCCGCCGGCAGCTTCTCCAGCGGCAAGCTGATTCGAAAGGAAACCGCTCTCGTCTTCTCGTCGGTCTGGTTGGGAGCCAGCAGGGGCGTGGCATTCACTTGCACGCCGCCGCGGAAAAAAATCAATCCCGCGCGCAGCGAATTCGGGTCGAGGCCTTCGGCTTTTGCCGGCCAGTAAGCCTGAAAGAAAACGTACAACGTCTGCTGTTGCGTAAAGAATCGCGTCACGCTCGGCACGATTCGCTCGCCGTTCAACTCCAGCGGCGACGATGTCATCTTCGCGCGCAATCCCTGTGTTTTCGTCTGCACCTCAGATGACTTCTCCACCGGCACTAGCTGGCTCGACAGCATCACGGAGCTGAGCTCCAGCTTCCCCTGCTGCGCCGGCGGAATCACGATTTCCTGTTCAAACGTTCCGATCTTCCCCGACTCGTTTTCCCGCGCCAGAAATTTCAGCCTGTAGCGGCCGGGAGATAGCACCACGCCGCCTTGATAAAGCAGGCTGCTCTGATTCACTTGCTGATATTTTTGTTCGTCGAGATGCACGTTGATCGTGTCGCGCAAATCCGCCACATCCTGTCCCGAAGGATCAGCGCGCACTTCCGCGGCGAAATCGAAGGATGCCTCGTGCAGGTTGTGCTTCTTTGCCCAATCGAGCGCGCTCGACGAAATCTTTGCGGAAATGGGAACGTAGGTCTGCTGATCGCTCAACCGGAACTGCGCCACTTCGACAGCCACTGGCAAATCGAGAATCGGATTCTCCGAGTTCATCGCATCCGCCAGTTGCTCTTCTTTGCTTTCCTTTTCGAGATGCTGGAAATCGCGCGGCGCGTAGTAGCCGTTGCGGAATCGCACCCGCGCGCCCGGCACGTTCACTTTCACCCGGACCGAATGCCATGTCCCGTCGAGCTTGATCCCGTTCGGCAGCGAATAGCCGATCAGGTAGTAGCCTGTGTTCTCCTTCTGAATTTCCGGAAACGCGTCGCTCAAATCACCCAGATCGAAAAACGCCTGCCCTCCTGTGTCGGACGAAAGTGTCGAAAGCGTGTCGCGGGAATCTTCGCGCTGGTCGGTCTGATGAAACACGGACGCGCCCGTGAACATCGATGTTCCCGTCGCCGCGTTCGCCGTGGCATCGCCGCCCGGCGGTGTGCTGAACAATCCCCGCGCGTCGATCGAATAGATCGATACATCGGCGCGGTTCGCCGCGTCCGTCGCCGCACGAAGCGCCGTGCGATTCTCCTCCCCCGTCTGCGTGATGCCTCCCGTGAACTCCACCAGCAACTTTCGCCCGGGAATTCCCGACAGCACGTTCACGATTCCCTCCACCGCCGCCAGCTTCTGGTCTGTGTTGAATACGTTGAATTCCGTCTCATCTGCCGTGTACGCGTCGCCCGTGTACTGCTGCACGTCGTACTCGCCGTTTTCCGCCGCAGCGTAGAGTGGTGTGCCCAGCTCCGAACTCACTCCTGGGCGGATGCGCGCCACTCCTTTTTCCAGCGCCGCGCGGTCGTTCGTGAAATTCACAATCACCGATAAATCGGAGCTGAAGCCCACCATCGCCACCAGGTCCGCAGGCGTCATCTGCTGCTTGATGAACTTTTCCGCCGCGTCGTGCGCGCGAATGAGGTCGTCAGTCTGCATCGACGAGAAGTCGAAAAACAGGACAATCAAGCGCCGATCGCGCACCGCGTCGCTCACCGCCTCGGCGGACGGTGAATTCGGGCCGCCATTATCCACGGGAATCATGATGGGGCTCGAATTCCCCGCCGTAGCTGTCTCCAGGCTCTCGATGTCCGAATAGGAAAAAACGGAAATCGGCTGCGCTTTCCCATCGTCGTAAATGGTGAATTGGTCGGCGCGCAAACCCTTGATCGGTTTGCCCGATTTGTCCGTCACTTCCACGTCGATGCGAACAAGATTCGATTGTGCTCGCAGCGCCGGTGGAGGCGCCTGCGACTTCTTCTGCGCAGGACGCGGTGAGGCAGGCGCAGGAATTGCCGTCGGCGCAGCCTCCTGCTGCGCTCTCGCAAATACGGGAGCCCCAACGAAGGCAACTGCAGCAAGCAAGGTCAAGGCTCGTGGCCCAAGCGATTCGAGCAGGTTCGATTTTCTTCTCGCTGTCTTCATGGCTGTCAAAAATTAAACCGTAAATTTATATCCATCGTTCGCATCGAACCGGCGCTTGTAACGCGTCCGAAAAACGTCGAGCCGAGCGTCGTTCCCAGCCCCGTGAACGTCGGCGTGTTCGTCAGATTGTTGATCTCCCAGCGCGCGTCAAACCGGCGGCGCTGGTCTGGCCCGAAGCGGAACGATTTTCCGACTGAGAAGTTCCAGCTGAATGAACACGGTCCTTCAATCGAGTTGCGCTGCGCGTCGCCATATTGCCCCGCGGGCGGAGAAGTGAACGCCGCCGTGTTGAAAAACGCCAAAGGCGCTCCGCCGCACACGCCGATGTTCGGATCGCCCGCCTGATCGGCGCGTTCAGAGAAATTCGCGCCCGTTCCGGAGTTGTTAGACGCTGCGCCGCCAAGCAGCGCCGTGTACGGCGCGCCTGTGTGCCACGTAACGATGTTCAGCACGCGCCAATTGCTGAGCACTTTTTCTTCCCAGCCGCGGTTCCCGTAGCGGTGTCTCTCTCCAAATGGCAGCTCATACATCGAAAATAGTCGGAACTGGTGCCGCATGTCGAAGGACGAGAGCCCGTACTGTCCAGCATAGTTTCCGTCCTGTTGCACCACCACCGCCGACGTGCCTCCGATTGTGCTCGCGTTGTCGAGCGACTTGCTGAACGTATACACCGCCTGTAGCAGGAGTCCAGAAGTGAAGTGATGCATCAATCGCACCTGCAGAGCGTTGTAGATCGAGTTCGCTCCCGTCTGATCGTAGTAGAAGCTCGTCGCATAGGGGATTTGCAACAGGTTCTGCGTGTCCAGCGGATTCGTGCCGAGTGGCGCGCGGTTCGGCGCGCGCAGCAAATCAAGATTCGTTCCTTTTGTTCCCGTATATGTCAGGTCGAGTAGCCACGTGTGCGTCAATTCCGTCTCGGTACCGAGCGACCAGAGCTGCGCGTACGCGACTTTATAGTTGGGATTCACGCCAGCCGTGTTCGAGATGGGGGTGCAATTCGTCGTAATCTCCGGCGAGCACGTCGGCAGGTTCGACGGGCCCGAAGCGGGAAACCCATTCTGCAACGTCAGCACCTGCGTGGCGCTGCTGAACAGGTTCCTCGAAACGGAAAAGGGCGGCTGGTACGCCAGGTACTGCTGCGCCAGCGTGTCGTAGATGCTTTCATCGTAAAAGATTGAATAGCCTCCACGCACCAGGGTCTTTGGCTTGAAAGTGAACGGCTGCCACGCAAAACCGATCCGTGGCGCCCAATTGCCGTAATCCCCGTGAACCAGCGCACGCGGGTAAGTCCCGAAAAAATTTCCGCTCCCATCGGGCGTGACCACATCCACCGCCGTAGCCGCGGCATTCAGGTCCAGATTGGCAATCTGATTGAACAGCTCCACCGGAGGCGTCACCGCCTCGTAACGCACCCCATAGAGAAACGTGAATCGCCTGTTCACGCGGAAGTCATCCTGCGCGAACCCGACGAATCCCCAACTGCGGAAATACGTGTTGGCATCGCCGAACTGCGTGCGCGTGTTGTAGGGCAGCCCGATCAGGAAATCGGCAAAATCATTGCCGGTGCCGGGTACCGGATTGCCGTTGGCGTCCAACTGCGCCGTCATCAAACCCGTAAATGTAAATTGCCCGCGCGCGATCGGGTCGGACGTCTGGTTGAGCTCGATACGCCTCACTTCCCCGCCGAACGTGAATGTGTGCTTGGCGTGGACCCACGTCAACGAATCGCCGAAACGTAGCGTTTGGTTGCGAACGCGCGACGGCACGGGATCGTTCAGCCCGGAAAAATCATTCAAGTTGATGGCTGGAATGCCGAAGTTAATCGGGTCGGTCGAGACGCCCGTAATCCCCAAATCTCCCGCGACGTTGTTGACATAGGAATTGTCGCTCAGCACCTGCACTCGATTGCGGCTCCAGTTCACCGTCGTGCTCTCCACAAGTTCCGGCGTCCAGTTGTGCGTCAATCCCAGGCTCACGGCTTGTGCCAGCGTTGTCTCCGTTCCCTTGATGTCCGGAAAATTGCCCAGTGTGTCGATCCGTTGCGAATTGAGGTTATAGCCGCCGTTGACATTCCATTTCGCGTTGATCGTGTGCAGGACGTGAAAATTCACGGTGTCGGAGTTGAGTGGCGTCGTGGCTTGCAGGTGATAGTTCTGAATGGTCGGGCACGCGGAACCCGTCGGGCACGGCACATTGGGCAGCGGAATGAAGGCCAGCAGCCCTTCGGCTGCCGGATTGATGGTCGGGACCTGGCAACCGTTTCCGAGAGGCGTGCGCGGCCCTGAAATGTTCGAATTCGGATCGAATAGCTCCACCGGCGTGCTCGAATTGCAGAAATTTCCCGTGCGCTCATCCGCGGTCGGCACAGTCGAAAACATGTCCACCGGCGTCTGGCTGGTCTGGTGCTGATAATTGACGAAAAAAAACGTTCGGTCAGCGCCGTTGTAAATGTCCGGGATAATCAGCGGCCCGCCCATGGCTCCGCCCACTCGCTCCGTGTAATGACTGATTTTTGGCGATTCCACGCCGGTGATCGAATACGGCCTCGCATCCCACACCGAATTTTCGTAGCGGTCGAAGAGCGTAAACCTTACGCGGTTCACCATCTGCCGCGCCATTCGACCGCGCATTCGAAAAATCGCGCCTGGCGGCGGTCCTCCTTCTCGCGGTCCTGGCCCTCCTCCCGGCCCTCCTTGCCCCGGCCCTCCAAATTGTGGCCCTCCCGGCCCAAATCCTCTTCCCGGTCCTCCGTTTTCGCCGGGCGAACCGGGAATAAAGCTCCCTTCCGGCCCAAATTCTCCCGGCCCTCCTGCGAAATTTGGCAAATTTGTCGTAGCCCCCTGGCCCACTGCGCCTTGCAGCACAAACACATCGGACGAATTTCCTGCCAGCGCTCCTGCGGCCCCGCTGGCACTTTCGCTTGCCTCGCTCCCATTGGAAGCTTCCGAGGCGCCTCCTTCGCCCGTCAGTTCCGTTTGCTGAAATCCGCCCATTCCCTGACGCAGCGCGTTCATCACTCCCGGTGGAGGTGCACCTCGCCGCCCGCCGCCGGATCCGCCATAGGCCCCTTCGTTTCCTGCCGAGGCATTCGCAGAACGCCCTCCCGCAGCGCCGTTCGCTCCTGCGAGATTTTTCCCTCGGCGCGCACTTCCCGTGCCAGCCGTCGGCGTGCCATTCAACTCGGCAAGCGTCGCAACGCGGAGTGTGATCGTTAGGGGATTCGCAGAGGGAGTTTGTATCTGCTGCGTGGCGGGTGTAAATCCAAGTTGTGAGACCTCGATGCGGTAATGGCCTATCGGCAGTGCGGGCAGCTCGAATTTGCCTGTTTCATCGGTCCAGCTCACCCAGGCCTTTCCGTTGTCTAAGTCTGTCACGCGAATTGTTGCCCCTGGCACCGGAGCCTGCTCGGGCGTGTGCACGGTTCCGGAAATCGTTGCAACGGGAGGCGGAGGCTGCGGCGGCAGTGTTCCCTGCTGGGCAAGTACTCGCGGTGCATAGCTCGCGGCGCACACCATCGCTCCCGCAAGCGCCAGAGCTACATAAAAGGCGCGCGAGGCCAAACTCTCCAAATCAAACTGGGTCGGCATCTCTAGTTACAATCATCCATTGCGGGATATGACTTGCAAGCCTGTTTCTTCACAGTGTTCGAGATGACGACACGCACCCGGATTGCGAACCTGCGGAATCTTCCTGGCGGTCTGGGCCCGCTCCACGAGCACCGGTCTGGAGCGTCCTCCTTTACAACCTTCGTGAAGCGGGCCTGACCCTCGTGAGAAAGCGAGCGCTATTGACTCGGCGTGGAACCCGCCTTCGCAGGATCGTACACCTGGCGAATCACGACCGGGTTCTGAAAGCGCTCGCTTTCAATCTTAGTGGTGACGATCAGTTGCTTTCCGTCGGGCGAGAGCTCGTAGGTTCGCGTGCTCTTCCCTCGCCGGCCTTCCATTACTGAAACCAATTGGCTCCCCCGCCACTGCGCCACCGGCGGCGCGAAATGGCGTCCGCCGTTCGAGTCATCCTGGCTCGATGGCTGCGATTGCGAAGCATAGTCGGAGGTCTGCGTCAGCAAGCGTCCAGACTCTCCGTTCACCTTCACGGAAGAATTCGACTGCACGATGGTCAGTTGACTCAACTCCTCTGTCATTCCACCGCCGCCGTGCCCTCCTCGCCGCCCCTGGAATCCGCCGCCACCGCCGGAGCTCCCCATCGCTTCTTGCATTTTCTGCCGCGGGTCGTCGCTCTGGTCCTTATTCAGGTTCCATGTCCCCGCCAGATTAGGTTTTGCCGCTGTGGAGTCCGAGGATTGCGCCGCGGCCTGCGAAGAATCCTGAGCAAGCGTCGGGCCAGGCATGAGCAGCAGCGCACCCGCGGCGCAGGAGACAAGCAACAATCGAAAGGCAGAACTTCTTTGGTTCGTCATAAAGCGCAAAACCTCCTCGTCAAGTCCCTTCCCAGGTTTCCGTTCGTCCATTCAAGAAGGATTCCCTTGCCCCGGCGCAAAAGTTCCGAAAAACTTCTCCTTTGGTTTCCTCCCATTCTCGGCTTCCGAATCGTCACGCTCTTTGCAATCAGCGCTTTCCGCCGGAAGGATCCTCGGTTATCATGCCGTATGGCTTTGCAGACTCGTTGGACTTACCCGCTGCCTTTTCACCGACCGCGACCGCGGTCCCGCTAGCTTCGCGTTTCCGTCGTCCTCAAAACCATTGGATCTCTCCAAATTGAGAAACTTAAAGGAGCCTGTCATGGCAAAGAGCGGCACTTCCTCTCTTTCAGGCAAGAAATTGGCAGTGATCGGGGCCGGAAAAATGGGCGGCATTTTGATCGAGGCGTTCGTGAAGAACAATCTGGTTCGGCCTGTGGACATTTCCGCCACCGTTCACCGCAAAGGCTCCGAGCGAAATATGCTTGCAAAGCACGGAATCCGTGCGGGCACGGACAATCGCGCAGCGGCGAAGAGTGCTGACGTGATTCTGCTATGCCTCAAACCGCAGACGCTCTCGAAGGTGCTCGATGAAATTCAGCCGGAGATGAACGACAAGAAAGTCGTGATCTCGATCGTCGCCTCCGTCCCCACGGAAACCATCGAGCGGCGCCTCGGCGGCAATGTCGCCGTGCTGCGTGCCATGCCCAACACCCCGTCAATGGTCGGTGAGGGTATGACCGCGGTTTGCAAGGGCAGGCACGCCACAGAAGACCAATTGGCGCTGGCTCAAAAGCTCTTTGACGCCGTGGGAAAAACCGTCGTCACGGAAGAAAAGCACATGGATGCCGTCACCGGACTCTCCGGCAGCGGTCCGGCGTTCATCTACATCATTCTCGAAGCGCTTTCGGAAGGCGGCGTGAAGATGGGCTTGCCGCGCGAGATGGCCACTCTGCTGGCCGCACAGACGGCGCTGGGAGCCGCGAAAGTCACGCTGGAAACCGGCAACCATCCTGCTCTGCTGAAAGACATGGTGACGACTCCCGCCGGCTGCACGATCGATGGAATCTTGGAGTTGGAAGAGGGCAAGCTGCGTGTGACGTTGATCAAAGCGGTCGTGAAGGCTTCTCAGCGCGCAAAGGAATTGCAATTTACGGAGTAGCTGCCGCGGAAAGTGCGCCCAATCGCGCCACCGCGTCAATCTCTATTTTCACCGTATCGCTGACGCGCAGCAGAAAATTGCTCGGGTCTTTCATGCCCCACTCTTTGTAGGGAATGGAAAACTCGGCCTTCACATGAATCTGGCCTCCGGACGGCGCATCAGCGCTCACCATGAAGAAGAGCGGATGCTCCTGTCCGTGAATGCGGATGACCCCGCTCACCGGAATCTGTGCGGTCCCTTTTGCGGGAATACTTCCTTTCACTTGCTCAGGAACAAACGTAATTTCCGGATACTTCGCGCTCTCGAGCACCTGTTCGTGCATCTTCTTGTCGCGCGAATCGTCTCCCGTATTCCCGCTCGCGGCGTCGATCACGATTGCGCCCTGTGCTTTTCCCGTCTGCGGATCAAAGTGGATTTCTCCGCTCTTCAGTTTGAATGCTCCATGCACGGTGTGCAGCGTCGCATCGAGCGTCATATCGACTTGCGTATGCGCCGGATCAAACATCACCACAGTTTCCTGGGCGAAAGCTCCGCGCGGGCATGTGATGACGGCTATAGAAAGAAATATCGCGAAAGTCGCTGGAAGAAGGAACACACGGAAAAGCCGTGCGGAGAAAATCATTCAGGCCCCGAGCATTTCAAACGTGAGATGAAGAACTTCGCGGACACCTACACTCTGCCCACGCTCCGGCGAGGCATGCAACGCAATCATCCTGGAAAACGCTTCGGGTTTCGCGGAAAACAGCCGAAGAATTTTCCGGCGTATCCACACGCTGCGTCCCATCACGAGCAGCAACCCGGTCATCCGCCGTGCATTCTCTGTTAGCCGGTGGTGCGCCTCGGCATAAAGGTGAAGATTCCGTTTGGAGAGGGCTTCTCCCAGAAGAAGCGCTTGCTGAAATGCCAGGCTCAGCCCCTGCCCTGCCACGCCATCCACGCTGCATGACGCGTCGCCAACCAGCGCAATCGATTCATAAGCGGCGCACCGCGAGTTTCTCAGCGCCGTGATGCTGCCCAGTTCAGCGTCTGCCGGCGAAGCTTCCAGGAGTCGCGATGCGAGTTCGGGGAAACACGCGATCGCCTCCTTCAACCGCAGCCGTGGATTCGACGTAAATAAACTCAGGCACACTTCATCTCCCGCCGTCGGCGTCACAATTATCTGAATGCCTTCGCCCCAGAAAACCTCCACAAACTCAGACCAAGGCGTAACGCGAAAGTGCCGGCGGAATCCTAGCCGCGAGCTTTTATACAGTTGAAACGAGCTCAATCCCGCCAGCTTCCGGACCTGCGAATTGTATCCGTCCGCTCCGACGAGCCAGCGGTATGCGACAGGCTCGCGATTGAGATGCACCACTCCCCCTGCGGCCCCCGTCAGCCTTGCGCCCCACAGAAAATTCACGCCCAGACTTTCGGCGCGTACGAGCAGTATTCGATGCAGAGTCGTCCGGCGAATTCCATAGGCGGGACCATTTCCAAAATAGGCATGAGCGGAAATTGTGTTATCGCGAAACCGCAAACCCGAGAAGGGGTGCGCAACATCCGGTGTGAAATGAACGCCTAGCCGTCGAAGCGCTGCCACGCCTTCCGGCAGCAGCCCTTCGCCGCAGGCTTTATCGATCGGCGGGCGCCGGCAATCCGCAACGGTGACTTCGAACCCGCGCAATCGCGCGGCAATCGCCGAGGCGATGCCCGCCGGGCCAGCTCCGATAACCAGCACCTCGGATTCTTTGGCCAAGCCGGCATTGCCTCCTTGCCCGCGGTGTCACCACTTCAGGAGCACAAGCTCGGAACAGAAGCCAGGTCCCATTGCCGCTAAAATGCTGTGGGACCCCGGCTCCGGTCGCCGGTTCGTGTAAACCTCTTCGAGAACTAAGAGCACGGAAGTCGACGACAAGTTGCCCACGCGCCGCAAACATTGCCACGACGCATTCAGATCGTTCGCCGTGATGCCCAGCGCCTTCGCCGTCGAATCCAGCACCTTCGGCCCGCCCGTATGCATCACCCAACTGCCGATGTCCGACCTCTTCAGCCCGTTTTCCGCCAAAAATTCGTCCACGTCTCCGCCCAGATTGTGCTCGACGGTTTCTGGCACCTGCGGCGAGAGCACAATTCGGAAGCCCTTCTCCGAAATGTCCCAGCCCATCACGCGCTCCGTGTTCGGATAGAAAATCGATTTATTGGCGACGATCTCCGGCCCGTTGCACGGCCGGTTGTCTCCGAATACGATGGTCGCCGCCGCGCCGTCGCCAAACAACATCGCGGAAATCAGGTGCGCCATCGAGAGGTCGTCGCGCTGCAACGTGAGTGAGCAAAGCTCGATCGAAAGCAACGCCGCCGCCTGATCCGGAAAGCCGCGCACGTAATCCGCCGCGCGCGAAATTCCCGCCGCTCCTGCCACACAGCCCAATCCGAAAATCGGAATCCGCTTGATGTTCCGCGAAAGCCCCATGCGGTTCACGAGCCGTGCGTCGATCGAAGGCGCCGCGATTCCCGTCACTGACACTACGAAGATCGCTCCCAAATCCTTCGGTCCGATTCCCGCGCGATCCAGCGCGCGGCACAGCGACCTCTCTCCAAGTTCCAATGCATGCTCGATCCAGGCGTTATTGGCCTGCCCCCACGTTGTCAGCTCTTCGTAAAAAGGAATCGGGCGCACCAAATAACGTCCATCCACCTGCATGCTTTCATCGAGACGATCCAGAATGTCCGGATTGGGGAGACGGTGACGCCAATCGTTCTTCAGCGCCTCGGTCAATACCTCTTGCTGGTAGTAATGTTCTGGAAACGCGCTCGCCACACTTGCAATTCTCATCGAGAGGGCTCCTGGCCTCGGGGGGTGAATTCCGGGCGTGGATATTACCGCGACTCCGCCTTCTCGCATAACCCATTTTTTTAGTAACCTGGTTCCTTTCATCAGGAACAAGGCTATGCGAAGAAGGCTTCAGCATTGTCTCAGAATGGTACCCAAAATGTAATAGGTTCGCCATCCATCCAGTCAACACTACGAAAAGCGTCAAGAGATGGATGTGATCGGCTCGGAAACGAAAAGGAGGTGGCCCCGGGTCTGAGGGGGACAGACCCGGAGCCGGGGGAGTTGAGGGGTTACTGGGCCGAAGTTCGAATCCGCCGCCTCTCGGCTAGTAATTCAAGCGGCGCAACATCAGAGACGCCCGGAACAGGAGCTGAATCCCGTACAGCAAGGCCGTCTCTTGCAATGCTCTCATGCGGAATCTCCAGCTTTCATTGTCCGCGTGGCTCGTCGCCATGGGTTCCGCTGGAGTGCGGCCCCGATTCACGTCTCCGTATGGCGACATTTGATTCATGCTGATTCTCTCGTCAGTTGACCACGTAGACTGGGTTATCGTGTTCGACGCCTAGGACCATCGATTTGAATATGTCTACATCCCAGCTATCGGCGATGCGCAGGCGAACGGCCTCATTCGTTTCGGAAACCAACCGGCCTCGCAGCGGCACTCTCAGGTTCCCTGCCACTACTCGCAAAATCACCGGCTGCCCCATCCAAACCGCATATCCGCCTTCCATGTGGCCCTCCCTCAGATTGACTGCCTCGAACACCTGCATTCTCGGACAGGGGCACGGGCTGGCCAATGGTACAGGGGGCTAGAATCGCTGGGAGCAAAGTACTACCAACATCTCTGGCTCCGAGATGGTCGTCAACTCCTCCTTCTGGTATCGTCAATGCAGGCGCCCTCGCGGCCGTTTCCGGGCGTGGCAGCAGATGCCATTGGGCGCAGCTCTCTGACGCCGCCTCGCAAGGGACCCACTGAATGCTGGAATTTCTCAAGCACCTCGGCTTGGAGTTCTACAACGTCCGGGGACTCATTGAATGGGGCGGGACGCTCCTGGTCTGCCTGATCGTTTTTGCCGAGACCGGCCTGTTCGTCGGATTCTTCCTGCCTGGCGATTCCCTGCTCGTCACCGCCGGTGTATTTGCCGGAGCTGGCAGCTTGCAACTCAGTTGGCTCCTGATTTCCGTCACGCTATGCGCTATCGCCGGGGATCAGTTGGGATACTGGATCGGACGTCGCACCGGTTTAGCCCTCTATAAGCGCGAAGACTCCCGTTTCTTCAAGAAGAAGCATCTCGAACGCGCGCACGAATTCTACGAACACTACGGCGGCAAGACGGTCATCATGGCCCGCTTTGTCCCCATCGTCCGCACCTTCTGCCCGCCTGTTGCCGGCGCCGCGCGGATGAGCTACGCGCGCTATTTTTCCTTCGATATTGCGGGAGGCTTTCTGTGGGTGTGGGGAATGACTCTTCTCGGCTATTGGCTCGGCCGCACCGTGCCCAATATCGATAAGCGAATCCACTTCGTGATTGCGGGCGTGATTGTCGCATCCTTCATTCCCGCCATGATTCATTATCTGCGGATGCGCGGACACAAGGCTCCACGCCTGAAGAATGCTGCACCGGAAGAAGACTAGCCTTCGCTAATCATGCAGAAATTCAGCCGCCATCGGAAACTTGCTAAATAGGCTCAACAGCCGCCTATGCGCCCAAAAATGCGAAACGGGGAACCTGGCAGTTCCCCGATTCGCTATTTCCGTATGCCGCCTGTAGCACCGTCCGGCGTTACAAGCAGCGCGCACCGCAAGAGCGGTGTTTTGAACGGTGACAGGATTCTATGCCCGGTGGAGTCATTGTCTCCTCCGTGCTGGAGTCCCTCAATTGGCCTTCTACGCCCAACACCAGGCGAAAACAAGAGATTTTTTCTTGGGAAGGTTGCGGACCGCAGAGAGTCCCAGGGCAGCGCTCAGTTGCCTTCACTACTTCAGAAATAGCGCCTCGCGCAGTTGATCCCGCGCGACAAACGTCTTCGAGGTGCGGAACTTTCCAAACAAATCCAAAATTTCACGGTTCTGAAAAATGCGCGCGTGCACCGAAATCGTCGGCGCCGGCACCATTTCGACGGAATTGTTTTCCAAAACGCGGTAACGGTGATACCGCTCCGGCGTGCGGCTGTGAAACATCGCCAGCACCACGCCTCCCGGCCGCAGTATTTCGAACAGACGGTCCATCAGCCGCGGCATCATCTCCGAATCCATGTAATCCAAAAGGTCCCAGACCAGGATTCCGTTGAAGCTCTCTTCTCCGTAATGCACCGATTCGGAAAGAAATTTCTCCGCGAGTGACGCTTGCGAGACTCTCTCCGATCCCTCCCCGGGCGCCATCCGCCGCAGCGAATCTTCCTCGGCGGCAATGAATCCCTTCCACGACCGCAGAATGTCCTCAGTCGATATCCTGTATCCCTTCTGAATGAAGTAGTTCAGCGTCGCTTGCGAGACGTTTCCAAGGTCCAGCACACGTGGCTGGTCCACATCACTCAGAAGCCACAGAAATTCCTTCAGCCCGTTCGATACTCGCACGTTTGAATTGGCAGGGGCGGCCACCGCTGCCGCGCCGCTCTTCGCCGTCATCGGCGAAGGCTTGTTTCTCGAAGCAGCCGCCGGCGTTTGCGCTGGAGCCGCGGGTCGTAGTTTGGCGGTCCAATTCATGGCCTACGCCTTCTCCTTCGCTGCGCTTATGGTGGCAGGCTGTGACGTCGCGCTGGCGGAGGCCGAAGCGGCTGCTGCCGCCTTCGCTGGCGCTGCCGTGTCTGCGCGAATCATTTCCACTTTTCCTCGCAGCCGCGCTCCGTCATCAATGGAAATCCTTCGCGTAATCACGCTGCCCTCAACGCGCCCCGTATTTCCCAGCGCCACCGATTCCGACGCCTTCAAATTCCCGTTCACCGTTCCAAAAACGTTGATTTCCCGCGCCTCGACGTCCGATTTCAAGTGCCCCGACGGCCCCACCGTCAGCTTGCATCCCGTCAATTGAATCTTCCCTTGCACGTCTCCATCGATAAGCAGATCGGAGGTCCCGGTAATGTCGCCGCGGATTTTCAATCCTGAGCTAATTTGTGAATGCGCATCGCCGGAGGGCCTCGCCGGACTTGTGCTGATTGTCGATGCGGCAGGCGGTTCCGCGGCCTGCGCCGCAACCTCGCTCGGCCCCGCCGGCTCCGTGGCAGCCGGCACTGTCGAGGCAGTCGCGGGTGTTGCCGTCTCCGCCTTTGGCGGTTCCTTTGAAGAAGGCTTCGCCTCTTCGGGTTTGCGCCACATTTGATCCCTCCCCAGGAGAAGTTGGAACTCCTGCGCCGGGTGGCAGGTGTTCGAGCGGGCAGAGCGAATATAGTACAGCGAAGGGGAAGAAGTAAACGCAGCTTAGACGAAGCGGTAACTGTTAGGAAAACACGCGGGGCTCAATGGTCTGTGCCGGAGTGACCCTTCGGAAGACTCCACTTCCCTTTTGTTCTCCCCTTCTTAGCGGACCGTCGCGCTCTTATTCCGCAGCTCCCACATCGCCACCGGATAGCCGAGCAGTTCGTGCAGAAAATGCTTTTGGCTTTCCCGGCTGCGCCACCAATTATCCGGATCGTATTCCGCATCCGTCGCCGAAATCATGCGCAGCTCAAATCCGGCTGGAAGCACGCGTTCGTAAATGTAGCGCGCCCTCCGCGTGTGGTAACTCGAAGTCACAACAAGAATCTTCTTCCATCCGTGAGCGGAAAGAAACTGGCCAATGGCCGTCGCCTCGTCCCGCGTGTCCTGTGCGTGATTGGGAAACGTGATGATGGCCTTGGCCGGCACGCCGCGATCCGTCAAATCGTGTTGCATCAGTTCTGCAATGCTGGCGTAGGGGCGCAGGTAACGGCCGCTGGCGATGATGCGAGGGGCAAATCCTTCGTGGTAGAGCTGCGCAGCGCGTGTCGCCCGGTCTCCTGTAAAATCGTCGTCGCTCAACATGACGATCGCGTCGGAATTCTGCGGCTGATCCTGCACGATCCAAAAATTCCCCGCCATCCGCAGCAGCGGATGCCGCACCAGATAAATCAGCGCCAGGAAAACCAGCAGAAAAATCAGCAGCAACAGGCGGAAGAAAATCCCGCCCCTTTCGATTGTTGGATCCACAATGAGGCGTCCGGCGCTCAGACTCATTTTCCGGGATCGAGCGAGCGCAATTTTTCCGCAGCCTGTTCCGGCATCGTCCCGTTGAAATACACTTCCTTGATGCTGTATGACTTGCTCTTCGCCTCTACGATCGGCAGGATTTCGATGTGCCAGTGATAATCCCCCGCAATGGTCCGCCAGTATTCACTCAGTTCGCCTTTGCTCTGTGATGTGTTGGGAGACGTATGGAGCACCATGTGAAAATCGGAAGTAAGCTGTCTCAGCCGTCGCAGCGTGCGTCCCAGCAGCGCTGCCAGGTGCCGGCGATTTTCTCCGGGTGTCAGGACTTCGAACTGCGAGTTGTGCTGCTTCGGCATCAACCACATTTCGTAGGGCACGCGCGAAGCGTACGGGCAAAACGCGTAATAATCGCCCACATTGTCCACCACGCGTTTCGTCTGCCGTATCTCCTGCCTCAGAATGTCGCAGAAAACGCAGCGTTCCCGGTCGCGATACCACTCCCGCGCCGCTCGCAGTTCATAGAGAATCCGCCGTGGCACAAACGTCGTAGCCGTAATCTGCGAGTGCGCGTGCGGCAGCTCCTCTCCGGCCGTTGCTCCCTCATTCTTGAATACGGTGATGTATTTGAATCGTGGGTCGCGCTTCAGGTCTGTGATTCGCGCCGTATACGCCTCCAGCACGCGCTCGATCTGCTCGTCGCTCATCTGCGCCATCGTCAACTCGTGTAGCGGCGTCTCGACCACCACCTCGTGCGCTCCCACTGGCCCCATCCGGTCGTAAATTCCCTCCGCGGACCGTCCCGGGTCGCCCTCGATCCGGTAGAGTGGCCGAAGGTGTGGATACACGCGCACCTGCCAAGGCCCCTGCGGCGGCAAATCCAGCAGCACGCGCGTTTCAAGCCGCGTGGCGGGACACAGCGGGCAGGGTTCCGGCTTGATTTTTTCCTGTTCCGGATGCCCCACGACAACCCAACTGCGAGTAATCGGATCCTTTCGAAGCTCCATGATTCTCCCGTCAGAGAATGACGAGCCATCTTAGCGCAAGCGGCAAACCTCGCAAAATAGAAGCGAACTATTCGGCCTGCCCCCATGTGCTATTCTGGCTGGTCATGGCCGGAGCCGAAGAATTTGACATCGAATTCATGCGTCTGGCGCTCGCCGAGGCTCGCACCGCAGGCGAGCGTGGTGAAGTCCCCGTTGGGGCCATCGTTGTGATGGATGGGCACGTTGTCGCTCGCGGCGGAAATCGCACCATCACGCACTGCGACCCCACCGCTCACGCCGAAATCGTCGCCCTTCGCGAAGCGGCGCAGCGCGCCGGAAACTATCGTCTTCTCGGAGCCAACCTCTACGTCACCATCGAGCCCTGCGCCATGTGCGCAGGAGCCATGGTCCAGGCGCGCATCGCGCGTCTCGTCTATGGTGCAGACGATCCCAAAGGCGGCGCCGTTCGTTCCTCTTTCTCCCTGCTGGATCACCCTGAGCTAAATCACCGCGTCGACGTCTCTGCGGGAATTCTCGCCGGCGAATCGGCCGAAATTCTACGCTCGTTTTTTGCCGCCCGCCGCTGATTCCCCATCGATTTCGGCCCGGACATGCCCGATGCTACCATGTATGCGAATGGACTATTGGCCGTCGCGCGCGACTGGTTTCGCCGCCGCAGCGCACGCATCATTCGTGCGTCGTCGATGCAAGTCCGGAAAGTGAAGTGGAAAAATTCTGCATGAAATTTGAATGGATTATTTTTCTGCAAGGCTTTCTCCCCTCTGGCAGCTCCAGGCTCGCTCGTCGCATCGCGGCTCCTCTGCTCGTAATCCTTCTCGCATCTCCCGGGCTCAGGGCGCAATCCTCGCAGCCTGCGTCCTCGGCCGCCGATCGCGCCGGACTTCTTTCTCAATTCAGCCAATCGCTCGATGAATTGACGGCTCGGGTCTCGCCTTCCGTCGTCCAGATTGTCGTCAATGGCTACCGCCCAGTCACAGACAAGGACAGCGACGACTCCGACGACGAAGGCCAGCTTGGCTATCAGAAGAGCCTCGGCTCCGGCGTCATTGTCGATCCCGACGGCTACATCATTACCAATGCTCACGTCGTGAAGGGCGCGCAGCAAGTGAAAGTTCTCCTCACGCCCCGCGATGGCAATCTCGCGGATTCCTCGCAAGATTCCGTCGGCGGAGCCGACATGGCGCCGCTCACGGCCAGGATTATCGGAGTGGCGCCGAAGCTCGATCTTGCATTGCTCAAGGTCGATGCCCACGGCCTTAGCGCACTTCCTCTCGCCGACTATTCGAAATTGCGCAAAGGCGAACTAGTCCTCGCCTTCGGAAATCCCGAAGGCCTCGAGAACTCCGTCACCATCGGCGTTGTGAGCGCCGTTGCCCGCCAGGCCGATCCCGATGTTTCCTCCGTCTTCATTCAGACGGACGCGCCCATCAATCCCGGCAATAGCGGTGGCGCGCTCGTCAACGCGCAGGGCGAACTCGTCGGCATCAACACGCTGATACTCAGCGAGTCAGGCGGCAGCCAGGGCCTCGGCTTTGCGATTCCCAGCAGCGTCGTCGCCTACGTCTATAGGGAGCTCCGCGAAAATGGGCACGTCACGCGCAGCATGGTCGGCGCCAGCATACAAAACATCACCCCCGATCTCGCCGCAGGCCTCGATCTTCCCCGCCAGCGAGGCGTGATCGTCGCCGATGTTTCACCGGACGGCCCTGCGGCCAAAGCAGGATTGAAGATTCAGGACGTGCTGCTCAGCATTTCTGGTCAGCCGGTCGCCAGCGTCCCGATGACCCAATTGACGATCGCCACGCAACCGCCCGGAACCGTCCTGAAATTTGTCGTCGCCCGCGGTTCGCAGACACTCGCTCTCGACATTCCCGTCGAAGAAGCGCCGGACGAGCCTGACTTCACAGACGTCGCTGATCCCGCAAAAAGTCTCGTCGCGAAGCTCGGCTTTTTCGGCCTCGAAATCGACGATGCAATCGCAAACGAACTCGGCGATTTGCGGATTCCCTCCGGCGTAGTCGTCATCGCCATGTCCGCGGATCAGCTCGGCGCCGATACGGATCTGCAGACGCGCGACATAGTTCACGCCTTGAACGGCAAACCGATCAAGACGGTCCAGCAGCTCAACGACGCGCTCGACTCCATGCCTCACGGCGCCTCCGGTGTTCTGCAAGTCGAGCGCGACGGGAAATTGCAATACATGACGTTCGAAATGCCGTAGCTACAACTTCGCTACGCGCAACATGCGCCGCGAACTTTTCACATATTCCGCAAATCGAGAGGCGAACGCGGTTCATGGCTGAATCGGGAGGCGTTAGCGACGGGGGCCGCGTAGCCTTCCAGCATCCGGGATTCGTCATCTACCTGCTCGCGCGCTGGTTCATCGTCGCCGGCCTCGAAATGCAGTCGGTCGCGGTTGGCTGGCAGGTGTACGAACTCACACGCCGCCCGCTGGATCTCGGCTATGTCGGCCTGGCGCAATTTCTTCCCGGCATTCTCCTTTTTCTCGTCTCGGGCCACACAGCCGACCGCTTCAACCGCAAGACGGTGCTCGTCGTTTGCTTCTGTGGCTACGGCCTCTGCTCCGCGATGCTTCTCCGGATCGCCTTTCACGGCTCTCCATCGGTCATGTGGATCTACGTCGTGATGGTTCTCGTCGGCGTCTCGCGCTCCTTCACCGGACCTGCAAGCCGCGCCATCATGCCGCAACTTGTCCCGCTCGAGCATTTCCAGAATGCCGTCGCGTGGAACTCCACGATGTTTCAGAGCGCGACGATTCTCGGCCCGGCGCTCGGCGGCGTCATTTACGCCGCTTTCCGCGGACCTGCGGCAGTGTACGCGCTGGCGTTGGTCGGATCTATCACTGCCGCATTTCTCATGATGCGCGTGAAGACAGAACAGAAGGCTCGCCCGCGCGAGCCCGTCAACTGGCAGACGATGGCCGCGGGCATGAAATACATCTGGAGTCACAAAGTGATTCTCGGCTCCATTTCGCTCGACCTCTTCGCCGTGCTGCTCGGCGGCGCTGTCGCGCTGCTGCCCGTCTACGCGCGCGAAATTTTGAAGACGGGTCCATGGGGCCTCGGCCTGCTGCGGTGCGCTCCGGGAATTGGCGCGGCGGCCATGGCGATCCTGATCGCCTACAAACCTCTGCGCCGCAGGTCGGGAATCGTGATGCTCTGGTGCGTCGCGGGCTTTGGCCTGTTCACGATTCTCTTCGGCATTTCCAAGAGCCTGATTCTCTCGCTCATTGCGCTCGGGTTGGTCGGCGCGACGGACATGGTGAGCGTCATCGTTCGCGGCGTGCTCGTCCAGATTGCGACGCCGGACGAAATGCGCGGCCGCGTCAATGCCGTCGACATGATTTTCATCGGCGCGTCCAACCAGTTCGGCGAATTCGAATCGGGGCTGACGGCGCAGTGGTTCGGCACGGTTCCGGCCGTTGTCCTCGGCGGAATCGGCACGCTCCTCGTCACTGCGCTGTGGGCCTGGATGTTTCCCGAGCTGCGCAACGCCGATCGCCTGACGGATTTGAAGGCATAGCGACGCGCGGCGGGAAACGGCGGAATGGCGGAGAGGGTGGGATTCGAACCCACGGTTGAGTTTCCCCAACACACGCTTTCCAAGCGTGCTCCTTAAACCGCTCGGACACCTCTCCGTGGCAAACGGTCTTTAGAAGACTAGCAAATGGAGAGCGGAGCGGCAAACGGCAGCCGGAAAAACATTTCTTCGCCGCTTTGAAATTTTTCGCGTTCGCTTTTTTTACTGCGTCTGCTTTTTCTCACGCGATGCCCGCGACAATTCCCTGCCCTCGCGCGTCAGCGACCGAGAAATTTCTCAAGCTTCGACGTCTGCGCATCGGCCAGGTCCATGTTTTTCTGCGCAGCCGTAGGATCCTGCCGCGCGAGCGCCGCCTGGGCATTCGCCATATATGTGTGCATCAGCGTTTGCGCCGACGCCATGTCCCCGCGCAGCCCGTACCCCGCCGCCTGCTGCTGCCGCTTCAGCGTATCCAGGCTCGCGTCGACCGCGCTCGTCCGCGCATCGAGCATATCCATCTGGTGATTCAGCGACTCCATCACGGCCGGATCGACGGCCGGCGCCTGCGGCGTTGGCGGCGGAGTAACCACAGGCGGTTTCACGGGCGGCGGAGCGACAACTTTCTTCACCACGGGTGGTGGCGTGGGCTTCGGCGCCGGAGGTGGCGGCGTCGGCTTTGGCGCGGGAACGTTTTTTACAACATGTGATCCACCGCCACCCGCGTTGGCTTTTTTCAGCCAATTCGGCAAGAACAGTCCCGCGAGCACCAGCACGACAACCACCGCCAGCGCGCCAATCGTGATGTAGAGCCCGCGATGATCTTTCCCAACGGGTGCAGGCGGCATCGGCGGCTGCGGGACCACCGGGCGCGGCGAAGGCGCGGGAGTCACCGTCGCGGGAATCGTGCGCGGATAGGAAGAAGGCGCAGGCGTGGGCGTCACTGGAATTGTTCGAGCCGGCGCCGAAGGGACGAGAGTCGGCATCGCCACCATCGTTGCGGCATACGCACCGGCAGCCGTATCCGCCTTCGGCTCGGCGGTCACCGGCCCTAGCTCCGGTGCGACGCTGCGCAGTGCGCCGCGAAATGCTTCCGCCGACTGAAAGCGCTGCGCCGGGTCCTTGGCCATCGCCATCAGGATGATTTGGTTGAGTGCCACGGGCATGTCGGGTCTCAGCTCGATCGGCGCGCGGGGCTGCTGCTCGATATGCGCCTTCATCACCGCGAAGTTATTTTCGTCGATGAACGGTTTTTGTCCCGTCAACATCTCGTAGAGCGACACGCCGACGGAGTACAGATCCGAGCGCGCGTCGATCGGCTCGCACTTCACCTGCTCGGGCGACATATAGGCCACCGAGCCGAGCGTCGTGCCCGTCATCGTGAGCCCTGCCGAAGCACCCGAGCGCGCGATGCCGAAATCCATCAGCTTCACCACGCCGGCGGGCATGACCATCATGTTCGCGGGCTTGAAATCGCGGTGAACCACGCCCTGCTTGTGCGCGTAGCCGAGCGCCGCAAGCGCCTGGTCGATGCACGCGACGGAATCGTGCACGGGAACCGGCCCCTGCTCGATGCGCTTGGCGAGCGACGCTCCTTCGACGAATTCCATAATCATGACGAGCTGATTGTCGATGGTGAGCGCGGTGCGCAGCTCGGCGATATTCGGATGGTGCAGTTGCGCGAGGACCTTTATTTCGATCAGGAAGCGGTCGACGAGTTCTTTCTGCTCGGAAAGATCGGGCAGAAGAATTTTCATCGCCTCGATGCGGTCGGAGAGCACGTTGCGGACTTTGTAGACCTTGCCCATGCCTCCGGCGCCGAGCATGCCGAGAATCTGGTAGTCGCCCTTCATCGAAGTTTTGGTCTCGTCAGGCACTTGGCACCTCCGGCAGGTGGGAGAGGATCGCGATTGCCCGGAAGTATCCCGCAAAACTGCCGCGAAATGCCAATGGTTTTCTGCGAGAAACGGCGCCGGCCAGAGTGCGGAAAGTGTTGCGAATCGGAATGGCTCGCGTCCCGGCGGATTGTGCGGAATTGCTTTTTGAAGTGCCGTTTGCCATGAGAAATTCGATGCGTGAATTTCAAATGGGCGAATCATCGCCGCTTTGCTCTTCCGCTCTCGGCCTTGCGAAGTTTATGGAGTGCGGCGCGCTAGCGGTGAACAATCGTGACGGCAGGATCGGGAGTGGGCTGGTAGCCTTCGTCGGCGACGGCTTTCGCGGCGGCCGCGCGGAGCGCGTCGTCGGCTGCACTTTTCGGCAGGCTGATGTGGCGCCGGACCACTTCTTCGCCGACTTCAATGCGAACCAGCCAGCTCGATTTCGTCGCATCCCAGGAAATTTCTACTTTGTCCGGACGCATTGCTCCCTCCGTTCGCTCCTTGGCCATCTCTCCCGAATGGGGATAACAGCCCCCGCCGAAGATTGCAAGCCCTTGACGGAACTTACCAGATTGTCTCGATTCCCGCGGATTGGATATGTCTGTCGCGAGTGATTAGCGGAAGCCCAAGGTGGAGCGCAGTCGCTGCGATGATGCGGTCGGGCATGTCGGGAACGATGCTGCGCGGGATACGGCCCAGTGCATTTGCTACAGACGCATCAATGTGTGCGATGGTTAGTCCGGAGCTTGGGTCGGCGAGCGTCTGGCGGAGACGTTGTAAAGCAACCTCCGGAATTTTCTTGTGCTCGGATAAGTAGACCGCCTCGATCACGGAGATGGCTGACACATAAACGTGGCGCCCTTCCTGGACGGTTTTCTGAACCGCCGTGCGGGCTTCACCGGACAATTCTTTCGAATTTTCTAGATACCAAAGCACGGTGTGGGTATCAAGCACCGCGCTCATAAATCGATATCACGAGGAAAGTTGCCCCACATTTCTCGACGAGCTTCCGCGATGTCCTCTTCCGTTACATGGAAGTTAAGGTCGGCCCACAAACCCAACAGGCTGCGCAGCGGCTTTTTCTCCCCGTTTGTCTCTTTCAGGGAGTCGACAAAATCCAGGACTTCCTTCTGCTTTTCAGGAGGCAGGTCGCGCAGTTTTTCGAGCACTTTTTCTTCGAAGGTCATAAACGCCCCTCCGCCGTTTCAAGTCATTATACGCCTGGTGGGACCTAATCAAGGCCGGTGGTCGCAGCGAACGACACGCCATGGCTTGAAGACGCGAAAAGGGGCCGTCGGTCATACCATTGCCCCAAGAGGGTGTGCGACGGCACTCGCAGTCTGTTGTCGTCTCCTTTGCTCAGCTCTCCGTGGTACTATTCGCGCACACCCTTATATCGATACGGTGAATTGACGAAGCAGGAAGAATTGGTCAACCTGCAAGAGAGCGGGCGGAATTCAAAGCCATGCCAATCGACCTCTACATCGCGGATCTGAAGACAATTCCGGGAAGCAAGCTTTACCAAGCGGTCTCTGACCTTACTCGAGTTGACCGACCTCTCGACGACAGGTCTCGTGAGGGCTATTTGCTCGAATTTAAGCAAGATGTGAATGACAAAATCTTGCACTCGGTGGCTGCATTCGCGAACACTTTCGGAGGCTTACTGATAATTGGGGTGAGCGAGGACGATGGGCGTCCGATCGCCAATGTCGGAGTTGCTAATCGAGGAGAATTAAAAACTCGAGTAGCGAGCATGATCGCGTCGAATCTGTTCCCATGTCCTCCCTTCGACATTGCCGAATGCCAGCTTGCCAGTGATTCCCAGAAAAAGTTGTGTGTAGTTCGAGTTCGCGAAACGCAGGAAGTCTGTTTGCTTGCAAAAAAGGGTGAAGAACATCCCGTTTACGTCCGCGTGGAGGACCAGACGTTACCGGCCAATGCAGCGCAGGTGCGTGCTCTACTGAATCGAAAACGTCAAGACGTGAACCTGCTTTCGGATTTTTACACACGGATCGATTCTTTCGAGACAAGTCTACTGGTATTCGACCACCGTGGAAAGGGACGCGACCAGGTCAAGAGCGATACCTACTTTAGGGTGGTTATGTGCCCCTTCGATTGCCCGCCGATTCCGCTCGATTCCGCGTTGGAGCGCGATTTCTCTCTGTTGATACCAAGGCAAAATCCGGGACTCGAACAGCTGTCGCAGATGACCAGTGCCAATATCGATTTCTTTAGTGCAAGGGATTGGTACGAGTTGCGATTTGTTGACCAGGCGGTCGAATACGAGCGGAGGTGGCGTTTCACCAGCCGAGGCGATATCGGGTTCGTGACGCAAACAAGGTGGCCGATAGCGCAGGTCGGTGACTATTGGAGCTTGTACGACGTAGCTGTCGATGTTGTTCGTACCGGGATGTTGGCGCGGGAATTCTGGCGTCATATTCGATACTACGGTAGGTTTCGTCTGCAAGCTGACCTGCGCGTCGGTAACCTTGGATTCGATGTTAAGAGAGGTGCATATAGCCCACTGTTCTACGAGCGACTGAGCAACACGGGAGGTGCATGTCTCGACGATGAGGCTATCATCATTCGTAACAACGCGTCTTACTTGGAAAAAGCGGAACTCGATCTGGACTATCCGGCTCTCACCGAATCGCTACCAAACACGGTGGCTACCATTGTCAACCAGCTCCTGAGGTGCCTCGGGCACTCATCGGATCTAGGACGTCTCCGCCAAACAATAAGGCTCCTTGAATTCAAATAAAATGAATATCGAGAACCGCGCGCTTAGAAAAGTACCGCGGGAAAATCGTGGAAGTGTTGACCTAATCCTCCGATATGGGACTTGTTGAGATCGCGCTTTTGCGCAGGGCTCACCCTACCCTTAGCATCTTCTGGAATTGCTCGACGGTGGCAGGGCCAGCTCGCCTACTTTAAAGACGGGCTGCGGCGCCATTTCACAAACGAAGGAGGAAGCAGAAGAGCAAAGCGGCGTCACGCCGCCGTTCGAGATGCCATCCACTCGCCTCTGCCCCAGGCGAACGCCTCTTCGCAAAAGTACAGTTCTAAAACTGTCCGAACGTCGAGTTCTATACCCTGTCCTTTTTTCCTCGCCCGCGTTCATAAGCGCGCAAACTCCGTGTGCTAACTTTGAGCGAGGTCGTAAGGCATGACGCGGTCAAAGGGCATCCCCAAAAACCCCAACACGAATCAGAGTGATTCGACATCCTTGCGCCCCTGCATCCCTGCCTCTTCGCTTCTGTTTTTCACGGCTTTTCACGAGCCACAGATTGCGTGTCACGGGTCACGTCTTTCTGCTTTCCGGTTCGATACACACCCGGAAACCGGAATCGCTGTAACTCACACAAAACAAACGCTCGGTCTCATTCCGGTTCGCAACACTTTTGAGGGTATCGATTGGGGCGCGGCTGACGAGGTTCAGACGGCAAAGCGGCGATTACTCGCCGCACTCCAAAGCGCTGCGCGCGCACCGGGGCACGTCCTGCATAAGAGAAGTGCTACGGAGGATGCCGCGAACAGCATCCTCCGATTTGGCGCGAGGAGACTACTGCGGTGTGTTGGCCTGGTCGCCGACCTGTGCGGGCGTGGCGCTGTTGAGCGTGACAGTCGAATCGCCGGCATCCACTTGCGTGACGGTGGCGTCGCCGATCTTCGTGGTGACGACCTTCAGGACTTTGCCCGTGGCCGGGTCCTTCACGGTGCGAACCGGGCGGCTGATTTCGAGCACGTCGCCGACTTTCAGGCCGTTGTTCGACCCGACATTCAGGATCAGCTGGTTGCCGGAAACATCGGCGACCTCGCCGGACACCACGACTTTATGCGTGGGGAGCGCGCCGGCTTTGTCGTCGAGCTGCTGGCCCAGGTTATCGACGGCCTGGTGCACGGCTTCGCCCAAAATCGTAGCGCCGAAATTCGAGCTGGACATATCGAGCCCGCCGCCTCCGCCGCCACCCCATCCGCCGCCTCCGCCGACGAGGCTGGTGCCGCCGCGGGAGGATTCACCGGTCCCTTCGCAGGCGGCGAGAATTTCGGCGGTATTGATGTCGATCACGCGCGCCGTGACGGCGACGACCGCCTTCGAATTGCTGCTCTTCACGCCGCCGAGGCCGAAGCGCCCGAGGCCATAGCCGCCGCCGCCGACCGTAGTGCTCTTATCGTCGCGGCCGAACTGCGTGATGGAGCCGATGATGATGGCGTCGACGCCGAGAATTTTCCCGATTTTCGCGGCGCTATTGGGGTCGGCGCGGTCGGAATTGGAGAAATTCTGCTCGGAGAGAACTTTGTCGAGAGCGGAGCGCTCGATAACGGAATATTTGCCGTCGTTGACGAGCTTCATGACGAGCAGGTCGGAAATGCCCTTGCCGACGTCCTGATTGCTGCCGAAGATCTGCTGGACGGAGGTCATGACCGTGCCGTAATCGAAATTCATCACGGCGACGCGCTTTTTGGGGCCTTGCGCAGCGGCCGGAGCGGCAGCGGGGGCGGCCTGTTGCGCGAGACAAACAGAACCGAAGAAGAAAAGGGCGGCAACTGCGAGAATGTTTCGGGACATTTTTTCGGACTCCTCTTACGGAGACAAAATTGGTCGAAAAACGCAGAGCCGCAAGCGCATTGGGATTGGCACCGGAACGCGCCTGCTGGTTGGGGGCATCATAGCCGAGCGGGCGCAGTGATACAACGCCGGAGAAAAAAATTTCTGTGAACGCACCAGCCGCTCCGAGCAAGCGGCGAGGATGGATTATTGCGGGCGGTTCAGTCGAGGAGGCCGTCGGCGGCCATGAGTTCCGCGTTCAATATCGCTGCGCCAGCGGCGCCGCGGACGACGTTGTGGCCGAGCAAAACGAATTTGTGGCTGAGGATGGAACAGGGCCGGAGACGGCCGACCTGGATCGACATGCCGGCGTCACGATCCACATCGAGGCGCGGCTGCGGGCGATTTGGCTCGCGATGATAGACGATGGCGCGCGGCGGAGCACTCGGCAGGCCGAGCTTCTGCGGCGGACCGGAAAATTCGTGGAACGCGGCGAGAATATCGTCGTTCGAAACTTTGTGGCCGAGCTCGACGGAGACGGATTCCGTGTGGCCGTGAACGACGGGCACACGCGTGGTGGTGGCGCTGATGGTGACGGGATGCTGCTCGATCTGCCCGGAAGAATAGCGGCCGAGAATTTTTTTGGATTCGCTTTCCATCTTCGGCTCTTCGCCGTCGATGAACGGGATGACGTTGGCGGTGGCGTCGAGCGCCGCGACGCCGGGATAGCCGGCGCCGGAAAGCGCCTGGAGCGTGGTGACCAGGACTTTTTTCAGCTCGAAGGGACGAAGCGCGGCGAGAGCGAGCGCGAGAACGATGGTCGAACAGTTCGGGTCGGTAACGATGGCGCCCTTCCAGCCCTTCTTCTGCTTCTGCAGCGGAATGAGCTGCAAATGGTCCGCGTTGATTTCGGGAATCAGCAGCGGGACGAGCGGATCCATGCGGTGATTGCGCGCATTGGAAACCACCCAATGGCCCGCGGAAGCGAATTCGACTTCGGCGTCGCCCGCAACGGAAGAATCGAGCGCGGAGAAGACAAGCTGCGGGCCGAGGCCAGCGCGCAGCGGTTCGATCGTGAGCTTCGCGGCGTCTTCGGGAAGCGGCTCGGAGAGCCGCCACGGGAGATCGCCGTAGGTCTTGCCGGAGGAGCGTTCGCTGGCCGCGAGCCACGAGACGCGAAACCACGGGTGATTCGCGAGCAGAGCGACGAAGTGCTGGCCCACGGTGCCGGTGGCGCCGAGAATGCCGACGTCGACGCGCGGGCGTTGGAGAAGCTTGGCCTTATTGGCGGCTTGCGATGGAAAGCTAACGGACACCGGCAGCAGCAACCTTTCTGCTCGCCCTGGCGGCTTCAAGTTCGGCGAGCCCTTCAAGCAGATCTTCCACCAAATCGTCGGCGTTTTCACAGCCGGGGGAAAGGCGAAGGAGCGAATCCGACAACCCCAGCTCGGCGCGGGCTTCGGCGGGAATCGAAGCGTGCGTCATAGTCGCCGGGTGACAAATCAGCGCTTTCACGCCGCCGAGACTTTCGCCAAGAGTGAAGTAGCGGCGAGAGGAGGCGAACGATGCGACTTCGTCGATCGCGCCCTCGATTTCGATCGAGACCATGCCACCGAAGCCGGTCATTTGTTTCTTCGCGATGACATGGCCGGGATGATCGGCGAGGCCGGGGAAATAGACACGGCGGACGAGCGGATGTCCGTGCAACGCGCAGGCAATCGCGGTGGCGTTCTGTGCGTGGCGCTCCATGCGCAGTTCGAGAGTTTTCAGGCCGCGCAAAGTGAGCCAGCAATCGAAGGGCGAAGGAACCGCGCCCGTCGCGTTCTGAAGAAACTTGATGGGTTCGAAAATAGCTGGATCCTTCGCCAGCGCCGCGCCCTGAATGGTGTCGGAATGCCCGGCGATGTATTTGGTGACGCTGTGGACGACGATGTCGGCGCCGAGATCGAACGGCTGCTGGAAGTAAGGAGTGGCGAACGTATTGTCGACGACGAGCAACGCACCCTTTGCGTGCGCTTTCTTCGCGGCCAGCGCAATGTCGTAAATCAGCAAACGCGGGTTCGTGGGCGATTCGAGCCAGAGCAGCTTGGTGCGTGTGGAAAGCGCGGCGTCGAGGACGGATTCGTTGCCGATGTCGATCTGGCGGATCACAACACCGATTGGTTGGAAGACGCGGTTGAGAATGCGGTACGTGCCGCCGTAGACGTCCGGCGGGATGATGATTTCATCGCCGGGGCGGAGATAGGCTTGGAGAACGGCGTTTTCGGCGGCGAGGCCGGAGGCAAACAGCGCGGCGTGATTCACGTTCTCAAGCGATGCGATCACTTCTTCGAGGCGCTGGCGTGTTGGATTGTTTGTACGCGAATAATTGAACCCCTTGTCGTTGCCGGGAGATTCTTGCTCGTAGGTCGTAGTCTGAAAAATCGGGGCGATCAGCGAGCCCGTCTCGGGCTCGGACGGCTGACTGGCGTGAATCGTTTTTGTAGCGAACTTCATGGCACGGCTCCTTTCGTCAACTCAATCCATAAGCGTTCCCGGCGATTCGGAGGCGCTTCCTCTAACCACAAAGCCGCCGAAATAGGGTCTACCCCGGCGCATCCATCGCCGGGCCGGGATCCCCCATAGGGAAATGCCCAAGCCGGCGCTCTATGCGCCGCCAGGGAGCATGAGGCTCTACGTAAAGCGCAGAGTGTTCACGCCCGCTTGAAATTCAGTTTGGGAGTTGAATCTTCGAAAGACCGTTAGGCGGTCAGCCGAGGATCTTATCTCTCCCCTACTGGGCAGGAATTAGCACCTTGGCAATTGCACCAGGTTGCTGTGGCTTCGCAGGGCCTGTCCCCTCTGCCACTCTGGATAAGCGCTGCTGGTAAGGCAGCAAAGAAATCATAGCAAAACAGGGGGGCCAGTCAAGGGTGAACTTGGCCAGGGCGTCTGAGCTAGCAGGTGGCGGACCGTTGAAGTGTTTAACTCGCGTCTTCTCGGACAAAAGGTGTGGACACCCTTGCTGTGCCTCCTGCAAATTATTCAGAACAGCCGTATGACAGGTGGAAACTGGGGGACTTGGCGATGAGACTTGCGCTTGGGATTGCAGGGGCGATTTGTCTGATGGCGGGAACAGCCTCGGCTCAAACGAATGTGGGAAATACGCAGTTGCTCGCGACCCCCGAGGTCACGTTGACTGCGGCCCCCGCAGGAAGCAACGGATATATTCTCAACGCATCGCTGGCACCGGGACTCGAGCCAGTCGCCCCCCCTGCCGACACGCTCGGTCTTTCGATGCCTGCACCTGCTCCATCGCCCGCCGCGGCACCGTCAGCGGCACAAGGAGTTTTTCAGACCTTCCCGCTGGAAATCTATGTCGGCTACATGTTCTACAGGTTCTACGAACTCCCCCCGGTGACGCCCAACCTGAATGGCTTTAATTTTTCGGCGCAGTATTACTTGAACGATTGGTTCGGATTGGACGGAGAATTCGCCGCGGGCTTTAACTCCGGATCAACGGGCACGGGCCACGCGTGCTTTGGAGGAGGCGGACCGAGATTTCGGTGGTCGGCTGGAAACGGCATTGAGATTTGGGGACACGGAATGGTCGGCGGCTCATGCATCAACACCGAAACGCAATATGGCGCCGGGGAGACCTTGGCGTACCAGGTGGGCGGCGGGATCGACATCGACGCGCACCATCACCGCTTCGCGTATCGCATCGCCGCGGACATGGTGGGAACCACATTCTTCAACACGCGCCAATACAGCCCGAAGATTTCCGCAGGAATCGTTTTCAAGTTCTAGGCAATTCCACAGGAAACGCGAACAGCAGACCGGATCGGTGATTCGAGAAATTTCCCAATTCATCCAGGAGAACGCACTCGCTTCTAAAGGTGGAAGATTGCCTTTAGCGCGAGCATGGCTGCGACACCCAGGAACACGAGCAAAGCGATACCCGGAGCAGGCTCGCGATTGACTTCGGGGACCAGGTCGGAAGCCGCCACATAAAGGGTGACGCCTGCGGAAAATGGCAGTGCGTCGGCGACAGCCGTGTGAATCAGGAACAGCAGCACCATTCCCGCGAGAGTCGCGAGGCCAAGCAACGCGGAAGAATTGAACGCGGCGCGGCGGCTCTGCCCGCTCGCGAGCATGAGCGATGCGACGGTGAAGCCCTCGGGGATTTTGTGGAGGAATACGGCGACGAAAATGATGCCGCCGAGCGACGCCGAGACAACCATTCCCGAGGCAATCGCCACTCCATCGAAAAACGTGTGAATCACGAGCCCGAGCAGGGCCGCATAGGAAGCATGCGCGTGTGAGACCTCCTCGTGATGGGTCTCTTCGCCAAAGTGAAAATGCGGCGCGACCGTGTGCTCGAAAAAATGAATGAGCAAATAACCTGAGAGGACGAAAGCGAACACCGCATAGGAGCTGTGAAAGAAGAGCGAGGTATTGTCCGCGCGGAGGCGCACGGATTCCGGAATCATTTCGAGCAGACTCGTGGCCAACATGAAGCCCGCGCCGAGAGCGATGAAGTATTTCAGGTAGTGCCGCGACCACTGGCGATGGGCGACGAGCGAACCACCCAGCAGGTTCGCGCCCGCGGCCGAAAGGCCCAGAGCTGCGCCGACCAACATGCGAACCTCAAGGGGAGAGGCCATCGGTTTCAGCCGCCATGCCGGAACAGGATGACGTCGCCATCCTGGACAATATACTCTTTGCCTTCCAGGCGAACCTGAGCTCGCTCGCGCGCCACAGCAAAGCTGCCGGCGTTCAGAAGATTCTCCCAGTTGACGACTTCGGCTTTGATGAAATTCTTTTCGATGTCGCTGTGGATCGCGCCGCCGGCCTGCTGCGTGGTCATGCCGCGCTCGATAGTCCACGCGCGGCATTCGGGCTCGCCGCAAGTGAGAAACGAAATCAATCCGAGCAATTGATAGGTCGCCTGCAGCAGGCGATCGCGGCCGGACTCGGCGAGGCCGTATGCCTTCATCATTTCAGCGGCTTCGGCGTCGTCGAGCTCGGCGAGTTCCGCTTCGATTTTTCCGCAGAAGGGCACGACGGCGGTGCGCGGTTTTACGGCGAGCTTTTCCAGTTTATATTTTTCGACGACATGACCCGTTTCGGAAGCCTGGTCGTCGCCGAGATTTAGTACGTAGAGCATCGGTTTTTGCGACAGAAATGTGAAGCCCGTGATCAGCTTCTTCTCTTCGGGCTTGAGCTCCAATTCGCGCAAAGGCTGCTCAGATTCGAGCGCCTGGCGGCAGCGCAGAAGCAATTGCAATTCGGCTTCGGAGTGCGGGTCTTTCTTTTTCTTCAGGTCTTTTTCGACGCGTTCGATGCGCCGAGAGGCCTGCTCAAGATCGTTGAGCATCAATTCCAACTCGACGCTTTCGATGTCGCGCGGCGCGTCGAGCGAGCCGGCTTCGTTGGGCACGGAAGGATCGTCGAACAGGCGCACAACATTAGCGAGGGCGTCGGCTTCGCGCAACGGAACCAGAGAGGCGGAATTTTTCTCACGATCTTTTTGCAAGCCGCCGATATCAACGTATTCGATCGTGGCATATGTAATTTTCTTCGGCTTGAAGACCTCGGCAAGCTTCGCCACACGGGCGTCCGGCACACGGGCGATGCCGACGTGCGCCTGATTGGGCGCGCTGCGCCCCTCGATGCGAGCACGCGTGAGGATGCGGAACAAGCTAGTCTTCCCTACGAGCGGCAGTCCGATAATTCCAGTTTGCATAAGCGTTTGATACTAGCACAGGCTCAAGAATCGGATAGCGCGTTCGCGGTGGCACAGTCAGAATTGCGCGGGGCGGCGGCGTTCGATATTCTGCACGAACCACTATGACCGAATCCAACGAAGTTCCATTCGACCATCGGAAAGCCGCCGCGGAACTGGCGGCGGGCGACGCACGGCTCGCGAAATTAATTGCCGAGACCGAACCGTTCCGCCTCGATCAGACGCCCATCGATTCGCCCTTCGAAGCGCTGCTCGAAGCGATTGTCTACCAGAGCATCAGCGGAAAAGCGGCCGCAAAGATTTACGAGCGCATCCGGGCGCTGGGAGCCAACGGGCGCTGCCCCGCCCCGCAAGAAATTCTGGCGACGCCAAAGAGGAAACTCCGCACTGCGGGACTTTCGAACGCAAAGGCCGCCGCGATGAAGGACCTGGCGCAGAAGACGATCGAAGGCGTGGTGCCGACACTCGATCAGGCACACGGGATGAGCGATGAAGAACTGGTTGAGCGGCTGGTCGGCGTTCGCGGGATTGGCGCTTGGACCGTCGAAATGTTTTTGATTTTCCGGTTGGGGCGCCCAGACGTGCTGCCGATTCACGACTACGGAGTGCAGAAGGGATTTGCGCTGGCATACGGAAAAAGAAAAATCCCGAAGCCAAAAGAGCTGTTGAAATTCGGAGAGCGCTGGCGGCCCTACCGGACGATTGCGAGCTGGTATATGTGGCGAGCCGTGGAGCGCGCGGGGAAGGATGCGCGGAAAATCAGGAAGCCGGGACCGAAGAAGAAAACACCCAAGAAGGGATCTAACATAAAGACCAAACGGAAGAAGCGAGCGAGCCGCTAGGCGCGCTCCTTACGGGCGGTAAAGTAAATCGCAATCATCCCGACAAACAAAACACCCGCTTCCAAATCCACCGACACGCCGTGCAAGTGGTCGAACTCCTTGCGCAAGGGGCTCTCGGCGGGAGTTGCCGCGATCGATCCCATTTGGGTGCGCAAGGCGTCCATGCGCGGAATCACCACATACTGCGACGCGACTGTGAACGCCAGCATCAAAATCACAGCAATTGCGGCGGGACTGATGAACCATCGCGCCGAACGGGCAAGCCAAACGCCGGCAATCAGATAGAGGATGGCCATGACTACGCCGTAATGATGCATCCCGAAAAGCGACAGGCGAACGACGGCGCCGGCATCGTCGCGGTTGCCAAGCGCGGTGAAAAGGCTGGGCGCAACCACAAAGCTGAAGAAGATGATCGAACCAACCCATGTGCCTATTGCGAACACCTGGACGAACCGGAGGATATTGGTCATCGGGGGATTCCGCTAAAATCGAACAGGGGCCGGTCTTCCAATTCGGGGACTCCGTGACTTCAAGAAACGGTTCCAGGCCGGAGAAATGGTGGGCGACCAAGGACTTGAACCTTGGACCTCTCCCGTGTGAGGGGAGCGCTCTAACCACTGAGCTAGTCGCCCACGGAACTTACTTTTTGTAGCAAAAGGCCAACGGAATTGCAAACGACGATGAACGCCGCGAACAGCCGCCTGGCAGGACTGCAACGCTCGATCGCCCGCGTGGTAAAGGGCAAGGAAGACGTGATCCAACTGGCGCTGACGACGCTGCTGGCGCGCGGGCACCTGTTGATTGAAGACGTGCCGGGCGTGGGAAAGACGACGCTTGCGCAGGCGCTGGCGCGGTCGTTCCATTGCTCGTTCCAGAGGATTCAGTTCACGTCGGACCTGCTGCCGAGCGATGTGATCGGCGTGAGCATCTACGACGGAGCGAAGCAGGCGTTCGAGTTCAAGCCGGGGCCGATTTTCGCCAACGTAATCGTGGCGGATGAAATCAACCGCACGACACCGAAGACGCAATCGGCACTGCTCGAAGCCATGAGCGAATCGCAGGTGACGGTGGACAACCGGACGCACGCGCTGCCACAGCCGTTTCTGGTGATGGCGACACAGAATCCGATCGAGCATCACGGGACCTACCCGCTGCCGGAATCGCAGCTCGACCGGTTCATGATGCGGATTCGGATGGGATACCCCTCGCGCGCGAGTGAGAAAGAAATTATCCGCAACCATTCCACCCAGGCGAAAGACACGGCCGAGGAAGCGATCATGGATGCCGCCGACGTGGTGGCGATGCAGGAAGCTGTGGCGAATATGAAGGTGGAAGAAAGCCTGCTGGACTATGCGCTCGAAATCGTGGACCGCACGCGGCAAAGCGAACTGCTGAGCCTGGGCGTGAGCCCGCGTGGCGCCGTGATGCTCCATCGCGCGGCACAAGCAAGAGCGTATCTCGAAGGCCGCGACTATTGCCTGCCCGACGATTTCAAACGGCTGATCGTTCCGGTGTTCGCGCACCGCTTGGTGATCAGTTCCCGCTATGTTTCCACCGCGAAAAAATCCGAGCAGGCGGAATCGATCCTGCGCGACATCCTCGATACGACGCGCGTTCCACTCTGATGTCCGACTCCCTGGTGGCGAAATGGTGGCGCGGTGCGGACCGCCCCGGTTGGAAGAATTTTGCCATCGCAATGCTGGCTCTCTCGGTGGCCCTGGTGCTGTCGCTCTTTTCGGCGGCCGTGGCGCAGCAAGGACGAGTTTGGGCGGCGGCGACCACGGCGGCGATGGCGCTCGCGCTGGCGGGCTGGGTGGGCGTCACAATCGTGCCGAAGCTGGCGCGGCGGACCAGCCTTCGCTGGCTGGCGTATCAGGTGGATTACCGGCTGACGCGCGAGGGGATCGTTTATCTCGGAGCGGTGTTCGTGCTGGTGCTGGCGGCGGTCAACACCGGAAACAATCTTTTATTCCTGGTGCTGGCGTGCTCGCTGGCGGGAATTCTGGTATCGGGAATTCTTTCGCGCGCGGTGCTGACAGCCGTAGACATGAAATTCGAGCTGCCAGAGCACATTTTTGCGGAACAGCCGGTGCTGGCGGAAATCGAGCTGACGAATGAAAAGCAGGCGCTGCCGTCGTTTTCGCTGCGCGTGGTGGGCGAGACAAAAAGAAGAATCGAAGCGGCGCAGATCCTGACGAAACCCGTTTTTTTTCCGTACATTCCGCGTCTGAGCGCCGCACGGCAGAAAGTGGAGCTGTTGTTCCCGAAACGCGGCGTCTACCGGCAGGATGCGTTCGGCATTCGCACCCGGTTTCCGTTCGGATTCTTCGAAAAAACCCGCGAAGTCCCGTCGAGGCTCGAAATTGTGGTGTATCCGAAAGTGTCGCCATCAGCGCAATTCTTCGAGGTGCTTCCGCTGCTGAGCGGTGAGATGGCGAGCTTCTTTCGCGGACGTGGGCACGAATTGCATTCTCTGCGCGAATACCAGCCTTCGGACGGCGCGCGTATCGTCGACTGGAAAGTTTCGGCGCGGGCGGGAAAGCTAATGGTGCGGGAATTCGCGCGAGAAGACGAGCGGCGCGTGATGCTAGTGCTCGACCCTTTCGTCGGCACCCGCGAGCAAGGCGTGGAGGTGGCATCGGTGGAGGGCAGCGATGAACGGTTTGAGCGCGCCGTCTCGATGGCGGCGTCTATCGCATGGCATTTCTACGAGCTGAATTCCGTGATGCAGTTCCGAACGGACAAATTTTTGACGCCGCTTACGTCGTCGAGGGAAATCATCTATGAAGTTCTGCGAGAATTGGCGCTCGCGGAGCCGAATCACTCGGCTGCCGGCGGTCCGTTTCTCGATGGACTGGCGGGCGAGCAGGAAGTATTCAAAATTATCCTGACGGCGCGGCCGCAGGCCTTGATTCCCTCCTCTCTGTGGTCGTCCTCGTACTTTATTTTTATCGACCGGCTCTGAACACCGTGCAGGGCGAAGTTCGTGCGACAATACGCGGGCATGAAGCCGCTCGTCCCCGCCAAGCGTATCGCCGATTTCCGCGCGCAGCTATTGACATGGTTTCGCAGGCACAAGCGGGACATGCCGTGGCGGCGCAGCCGCGATGCTTACCGCATCTGGGTGGCGGAAGTGATGCTCCAGCAAACACGCATCGCGGCCGTGATGCCTTACTACCGGAATTTTCTTCGCCGCTTTCCGACGGTGAGCTCGCTTGCGCGCGCCCGCGAGAGCGAAGTGCTGAAATCCTGGTCGGGACTGGGCTATTACAGCCGCGCACGGAATCTGCATCGCGCGGCGCGGCAAATCGTTTCGACGCACGGCGGAACATTCCCGCGAGAGCACGAAGCGGCGCTCACGCTGGCGGGAGTTGGCCGCTATACGGCCGCTGCGGTGCTGAGCATCGCGTATGCCGCGCCATTTTCCGTGCTCGATGGCAATGTCGCGCGTGTGCTGGCGCGATTGGGTGCGATTCGCGGCGATCTGCGCGAGCCAGCGCTGTGGAAGGCGCTTGAAAGCACGGCGCAAGAATTGCTCGCGGCAGAAGCGCCGGGCGATTGGAACCAGGCGCTGATGGAATTGGGTGAGACGGTGTGCACGCCACAATCGCCGCGCTGTGGCGAATGTCCTGTTGCGGCTTTTTGCCGTGCGCGAAGGCTGGGACTCACCGAGGCGATTCCTTCGCCGCGGAAGAAACGCGCACCGGTGGCGGTGACGATTGCCGCGGCAGTGCTCCGCGACGCTGAAGGTCGCACGCTGCTGGTGCAGGATCCGGGCGAGCACGATCACGTGCTCTTCTCGCGCATGTGGCAATTCCCCGCCGTCGAAGTAAGGAAAGATGCCGCCAAAGAACTGGCGCAGCGGCTGCGGCAAGCCCTGGGACTTGCGGCAGTTGAATTGGAAAAGCTTCCTGCAGCGCGGCACGCTGTGACCTTTCGCAACGTGACACTTCAGCCGTTCCTCGCAAGCGTCGCGTCGTTGCCGAAAGCTCCACGAACTCGCGCGGTCCCGCTCGACCAGATCGGCGAACTGCCCGTTTCCAGCGCGACGCGCAAAATCGCCGCCGCAGCCATCTCCCGTTAGCCGATTGGCTATGCGAGCAAGCGGGCTCCAGTGGCGCAGTGGTAGCATCGTAGGAAGGCCATGAGTTCCGCCGCGCTCACGAGCACGCCGCCGACATCGGCGGTGCAAAGATATTTCGACGTGTCGCTCTACCTCCTCGTCAGCACGGGAATCCTGGCGGTAGTCGTTACCGGCAAGCTCGATCTTTTCACCACCGTCGCCGCACCTCTGGCCCTCGGCTATAAGGGAATACGGGTTTGGCGCGGTCGCGGGCCGGAGCTCTCCGGGAGGACGGCCACGTGGCTGGTGCTCGCCTATTTTCTCTTCTTTCCGATTGATTTGTGGGTACTGTCGCGCAACATGGCATTCGGTGCGCCGAATCCCATGTTGTACTCGGCGCTGCTCGCAACCATTCACTTGCTGCTGTTTGCCGCGGTCGTGCGGATGTTCTCAGCACAGACGAGCCGCGATCAGGGATTTCTGGCGGTGCTGGCATTCACCTGCATGCTGGCTTCGGCAATTCTCACGGTGGAAGTTTCATTTTTCGTATTTCTCGCCATATTTCTCGTGCTGGCCGTTTCGACGTTTGTCGCGCTGGAAATCCGCCGCAGCGCCGACGGGGCTGTGTCGCCCCCGATCGAGGCGGGCAGCGCACTGGCGCAACAACTGGAAAGAGCCTTGGGGGCAGTTTCCGGCGTCGTGGCCGTAGGAACACTGGCGTTTGGCACCATTCTGTTTTTCCTGATCCCGCGATTCACGGCGGGCTACATGAGCGCGCTGAACCTGCAACCGACGCCAATGACCGGATTTTCGGACAATGTTGCGCTCGGCGAAATCGGAAAAATTCAGCAGAACAAAGCCGTGGTGATGCGGGTGCAGGTGGAAGGCGATCCGGCGCGCGCGCAAGATATCCACTGGCGCGGTATCGTGCTGACGAATTTCGATGGCAAACACTGGTTCACGCCCGAGGGGGATTTGACCGTGCTCGCGCCCGGGGCGAACGGAGCATACAGCTTCGATCCTACCCCCATTGCGTCCGGAGAGATGTACCGCCTTCGGTACACCGCGCTGGTGGAACCGATGGGCACGGACGCCGTCTTCGTGGCGCCTCGCGTGGCGCAAATCTCCGGGCGATTCGGCAACACCCCCGCGGCGATCGCCGGCCTCGGCAGGCCGCGGAGCTATCTGCTGATGGACAAGACCGGCTCCCTGTTTAATCCGCTGCACAATGAAATCAAAACGCGCTATGAGGGCGAGTCGAGCATCCCGCTGGTTCCCCCGGCCGATTTGCGGAGGGCCGGAGAAGACTATCCGGACTTTGTCCGCAACATCTATTTCCAACTGCCACCGCTGGACCCACGAATCCGAAAACTGGCGGATCAAATGACCGCGCACGCAAAATCGCCCTACGACAAAGCCGCGGACATCGAGCGGGGGTTGAAGGTCGGCTACACGTACACGCTCGATCTGACCGGAACGCCGGGGATGGATCCGATGGCGCACTTCCTCTTTCAAAGCAAGTCGGGAAACTGCGAATACTTCGCTTCGGCGATGGTCCTGCTGCTGCGCGAGGAAGGAGTCCCGGCGCGATACGTCACCGGATTTCTCGCGGGCGAGTACAACGACGTCGCGGGCGACTACATCGTGCGTGCGAGCGACGCACATGCCTGGGTGGAAGTCTATTTTCCCAGATACGGCTGGATCACCTTCGACCCGACGCCTCCGGGCGATGAATCCGCAGGCGGGATTTTCGGGCGCCTCGCGCTCTATTGGGACTGGTTCCAGTTTTCCTGGAGCGAATGGGTGATCAACTACGATTTCGGGCACCAGATTACGCTGGCCGAGCAATTGCGCAGAAGCTCGCGCGATTGGACCGGTCGGACCCAGCACGAATACGAATCGCTGCGAGACCGGGCGATGTTTGCGCTGCTGGCGCTCGATTCGCACCTGGAAGCCTCTCGTTATTTCCTCCCCTCCTTGCTGGCGCTGCTTGTGCTGCTGCTGACTTACCTGCGCGGCCGAGAAATGATCGCGCACGTGATTTTGCGCTGGGGGCTTCGCGCTCATGCGCGGGGCAACGTGAGTGCGTCGCTCGCTGCGCTGGAGTATCGCGAAATGCTGCGGCTGCTTGAAAAGCACGGCTGGAAGAAAACGCCGTCGCAGACTGCGGGGGAATTTGCCGCGGCAATTCCCGCCGCGGAATTTTCCGCTCCGGTGGCGCAGTTGACTGCTCTGTATGAAGAGTCGCGGTTCGGCAGCCATCCTGCGCGCGCCGAGCAAATGTCCGCCCTGATTTCCTCGATTCGCGAGTTGGTTCGCTCGAAAAGACGCCCCGCCTAGCCGCGGACGGGCCACAAGTTCCGCAAGCCGCGTCCTCTTTCCGCCTGTGCTAAAATAGCTTGTTTTTGCGATGAGTAAGGATGCTGCAGAGATGCCGAAGGTGGGATTTGTGAGCCTGGGATGCCCCAAGAACCTCGTGGATAGCGAGGTGATGATGGGGATTCTTGCGCGCGGCGGCTACGAAATTACACCGAAGGCGGACGAAGCGGATGTGATCGTCGTGAACACGTGCAGCTTCATCGCACCCGCGCAACAGGAATCCGTGCAGTCGATCCTGGAAATGGCCGAATACAAGAAATTTGGCCGGGCGCAAAAGCTGATCGTGGCCGGCTGCCTGGTGGAACGCTTTCGCGACGAAATCCGCGAACAAATTCCGGAAGTGGATGCTGTCGTAGGAACCGGCGAAGTGGAGAAAATTCTGGACGTATGCCGCGGCGAGTTCACAGGCGGCGACAATGCGGGTGCCACGGAACTTCCGGCGTATCTTTACCACGACCTGACTCCGCGCATTCTGACCACGCCCCGCCACACCGCTTACATCAAGATCAACGAGGGCTGCGACCATCCCTGCACGTTCTGCGTGATTCCGCAGTTGCGCGGAAAATTCCGCAGCCGCAGGTTCGAGTCCGTAGTGCGCGAAGCGGAAAACTTGGCGCGCGCGGGCGTCCGCGAGATTTCGCTGATCGGGCAAGACACGACGTTTTACGGCGAAGACCTGGGCTTGCGCGACGGCCTGGCAACGCTGCTCGAACGCCTGGCGCAAATCGAGGATTTGCATTGGATCCGTTTTCTCTATTGCTATCCGAACCGGATCACGCCGAAGCTGCTCGAAACCATCGCTGCACACCCGCGCCTCGCAAAATATCTCGACGTGCCACTGCAACACGCCAGCCGAAGCGTGCTGGCACGTATGAAGCGCGGATCGCACGGCGATTCGTTTCTGAAAATGCTTGAGCGCGTGCGGCGCACGATTCCCGATGTCTCGATCCGCACGTCTTTCATCGTCGGGTTTCCCGGAGAAACCGAAGACGATTTTCGCGAGCTGTGCGATTTTGTGCGTGCGGCGGAGTTCGATTGGCTCGGCGTCTTCTCATACTCCGACGAAGACAAGTCGCGCAGCTTCCATCTGGAAAACAAAGTGGACGAAGAAACCATCGAGCGGCGGCGCAACGTGCTAATGGCTCTTCAGCAAAAAATCTCCGCGAAAAAACTTCGCCGGCGCGTCGGCGAAAAAATGCAGGTGATGCTCGAAGGCCCGTCGAAGGACACGGACTTAGTCTGGGAAGCACGCCATCAGGGAATGGCGCCAGACATCGACGGCAAAATCTACGTCACGGAGTTCGAGGGCGTCGCGGATGCGGCGCAATTGCCGCCGCCCGGCACCCTCGCAACCGCTGAGATCACCGAAGCCAAGGATTACGACTTGATCGCGCGCGTGGTCGATTGGGAAGTCCCGCCAGCGCGCGTTGCAGTTCAGGCCGCGGCTCCCGCGCTCTTCCCCATTCTTCCCTGAGCCCACCGCTTCTGCTTCTCCTGGAATTCGATGTATTCTCAAGCAGGCATGAAAATGCATTGTCCCATCTGCAAGAAGCCGGTCGACTCGGAGACGCACGCCGAATTTCCCTTTTGCAGCGAGCGCTGCCGACTTCTGGATTTGGGAAATTGGTCGAGCGAAAAATACGTGGTGAGCGAATCGGCTCTGGATGAGACGCTGTTCGAGCAGATCGAACGGGACTTGAAGAAGGATGACAACGCAAAAAACTGACGCGACGGGCGAGCCACAAGCGGCAAGCAGCGTAGTTGGCGCATCCTCGGCGCGCGAACGCAAGCCGCGCTTCGCGCTTTTTGTTGCGACCGCTGCAGGGCTTGGCCGACTGCCCAAGGCGCCGGGAACCTGGGGCTCGCTCGCTGGCGTTGCTCTGGCAGTCTTGCCGTGGTGGACGCTCATCGCTCTGGGAGTGGTTTCACCGGATAAGTCGCTTATCTCCGTCAATGGGCGCGATCCCTTCTTGTGGGCGCAAATCTATATCGCTGCACTTGTGGCCGGCTTGGGTGTGTGGTCGTCGCAATGTGCATCCGAACACTGGGGGCAAAAGGATCCACAGAAGGTGGTCATCGATGAGGTTTCGGGACAGCATCTGACTTTATTCCTTGGCTGCGTCTTCATGGTGCATGGCGTCAATAAAGCAGCTTTCTGGGACTTCCGCGTGCTCGGTCTTGTGAGCGCCTACTCACCCCTCAACTGGAAATATTTGGTTGCGGGTTTTATACTTTTTCGAGTATTCGACATTTGGAAACCATTTCCGGCGCGCCAGGCCGAATCTCTACCTGGCGGCTGGGGTATCATGGCGGATGATTGGATCGCGGGCATTTATGCCGCTATTGTTCTGATGATACTGCGCGGCTTCGGCTTCTAGCGCATTGCCGGCCGCGCATGGGCGGGTAAAGAAATCGTGCCATCCGAGAGCGCTCATTTGAAAAGCAATGGAATTCCTAGAATCGAAAGCGTAAGGCCCGCGGCGGCGCTGCCCGGCGGCGAGATTTCGATTCGCGGCAGCGGATTCGGTGTGCGCAACCATTTGCGCCCGCTGGTGCAGTTCGGCCCGGCCGACGGCAGCCTGGTGATTGCCGGCGATGATTTTCTGGTGGCGCGCGTGCCCGAAGGGGCTTCGGGCGGAGCGGTGCGCGTGAAGCTGGGAGGCGTCGAAAGCGCGCCTTTTCCATTGGCGCTTGGGACGCAGGTGGCAGACAACCTGCACCCCGTCGGAAATCCGGCTGTTGATTCGCTTGGGAATATCTATGTGACGTTCAGCGGCCCGCGCGGGCAACGCGTTCCCGTCTCGCTCTACAAAGTGACGCCGAATTTCGCGGTGAAGCCGTTCATCACGGAGCTGATGAATCCCACAGGCCTGACGATCGATAGCGAAGACAATCTCTTCGTCTCCTGCCGCCACGACGGCACGATTCACCGCGTCACGCCCGAGGGAAAGGCGATGCAGTGGCTCGAAGGGATGGGCATCGCCACGGGCATCGCGTTCGACAAGGAACACAATCTTTACGTCGGCGATCGCAGTGGAACGATTTTCAAAATCGGCCCCGATCGCGAAATTTTTGTGTTCGCTACGATTGAACCCTCCGTCGCCGCGTATCACCTGGCTTTTTCGCCGCAAGGCGACCTTTACGTTACCGGGCCGACCACTTCGAGTTTCGATCGCGTTTTCCGTATTACGTCGAAAGGCGAAGTCAGCATTTTTTTCCGCGGGCTCGGCCGGCCGCAGGGGCTTGCCTTTGACCGGCAGGGCAATCTCTACGTGGCGGCTTCGCTGGGCGGCCAGCGCGGCATCGTGCGCGTCACTCCCGAGCACCAGGCCGACCTCGTCTTGAGCGGAGGCGGCATCGTGGGTATGGCTCTTCTGCCGACGCACCGAGCGATTCTTACCACCAACAGTGCCCTCTTTTCCCTGGACTGGGATATCGAGGGACTACCCTTGAACGGCTAACACCCGATGCGGGCCGAAATCATCGCGGTTGGCTCCGAACTGCTCACGCCCTTCCGCATGGACACGAATTCGCTCTATCTCACCGGAGAGTTAAACCGGCTCGGCATCCGCGTCGTCCATAAAGCTGTGGTCGGCGATTCGAACGACGAGATGCTCAACTCCTTCCGGCACGCCTTGAGCCGCGCCGACCTAGTGATTGCCTCCGGCGGGCTTGGCCCGACCGACGACGACCGCACGCGCGAAACCGTTGCGGCGCTCCTCCACCGCAAGCTGCATCAGAATGAAGAAATCCTCGCGGGCCTGCGCGAGCGCTTCCGGCGGTTCGGCCGCGCCATGCCGGAAATCAACGTTCGCCAGGCGCTGGTTCCTGAAGGGGCTCAAGTGTTGCCGAATGCGCGTGGCACGGCCCCTGGGCTCTGGCTCGAATCTGACGGGAAAATTGTTGTCTTGCTTCCGGGGCCGCCGGGCGAATTGCAAGGAATGTTCGAGGCGGAGGTCTGCCCGCGATTGCGGAAAATCCGCACTCCGGAGCGGCTGTTCACGCGCGACCTGCGTATTACGGGGTTGCCGGAATCCGAAGTAGAGCAGCGCGTGCGGCCGCTTTACGCCGTGTACCCGGAAGTCGAGACAACCATTCTTGCCGTGAACGGCAGTGTCGAGCTGCATCCGCGCATCTGGTCTTCCGACGCCGAACGCGCCGGGCAGATGCTCGACGAAATGACGCAGCGGATGGCCCTCGCGCTCGGCGAATACCTCTATTCCACTGAAGGCGAGAAACTCGAAGAAGCCGTGGGTCGCATGCTCGCCGAGAACCGCGCCACAATCGCAGCTGCGGAGAGTTGCACGGGAGGTTTGCTCTCCGAGCGGATCACGGCCGTCCCCGGCAGCTCGAACTACTTTCTGGGCGGCGTGGTTTGCTACAGCAACCAGCTAAAGACTTTGCTTGTGGACGTGCCCGCGGAGATGATTGAAGCGAAGGGCGCCGTCAGCCCTGAAGTCGCGCTCGCTCTTGCCTCCGGCATTCGCCATCGCACCGGGGCCACCATCGGCATTGGCATCACAGGCATTGCCGGGCCCGGCGGCGGAACTCCTGAAAAACCAGTCGGTACCGTGCACATCGGCATCGCGGACGCCGATGGCCGGCGCACGCACCCGTTTCGCTTCTCGCCGGGAGATCGTGACCGCATCCGCCTCTTCGCTTCGCAAGCGGCTCTCGACATGATCCGCCGCAACCTGCTGCATTCCTTCCACGGGCGAGCCTGAGCGTGCGCCTGTTCGTTGCCGTCGATATTGCACCATCCGTGCGCGCGGAATTGACCGCGCTTATCAACCGCTGGAAGGTCGCGGAACCTCACGCCCGCTGGCTCCGCGCCGAAGGGATTCACGTGACGATTAAATTCCTCGGCGAAACGCGCGAAGAGCTGATCCCTGAAATCGTGCGCGCACTCGAAGTAGTCCGTTCCCCCTCCCCAGTTGGGATTCGCGTGCGCGGCGTTGGATTCTTCCCCAATGCGCGCCGACCGCGCGTTCTTTGGGCTGGTGTGGAAGGTTCGCCAAACCTGGCAGAGCTTGCCCAGGCGGTCGAAAGCGCCGTTGAGCCGTCCGGCTTTCCATGCGAAGCGCGCACCTTTCAGCCGCATCTCACGCTCGCGCGCCTCCCCGAAGGCAGGAAATGGGACGCCTTGGTTCGCGCGGGCGCAGAGCTCGCCGCCCGAGAATTTGGCTCGTACCGGGAGAGCGAGTTTCATCTCCTCCAGAGCTTCTTGAAACCCACGGGCGCGGAGTATAAAAAGCTGGCTACATTTGCTTTCTTCAAGGAGACCGCGTGATTTCGCCTTGGTGGACGATTCTCGTGGCGTATTTGCTGGGGTCGATTCCCTTCGGGCTGCTGATCGTCAAGGCCCGCGGCGGGGGGGACATCCGCGAGAAAGGCAGCGGAAATATCGGCGCGGCCAATGTGGCGCGCAACGCTGGAAAACTGGCAGGAGTCTTCACGCTGCTGCTCGACGCGCTGAAGGGCTACGCGGCTGTGTGGTTGGCCGCATATTGTTCGCGAGGAAGCGCGCGCTGGATGATCGCGGCCGCGGTCGCCGCCGTTCTCGGCCACGTTTTTCCGGTATGGCTGAAGTTTCGCGGTGGCAAGGGCGTTGCCACAGGCCTGGGAGTATTTTTGCCGATTGCGCCGATGGCTGTTGGTGGGGCCGCCGTACTCTGGGTCCTCATCGTTGTCTTCTGGAGATACTCCTCGCTTGGCTCGATTGTTTCGGCCGCCGTCCTGCCAGTGCTGGTCTATTTCCTCTACGCGCCGGGGCATGAGCCGCCGCTCGCTGTCACGCTGGGCACGGTTTTCATTGCCCTTGTGGTGCTAGCAAAGCATCGCTGGAATATGGAGCGGCTGATGCGCGGTGAGGAGCCTCCGCTGAAGCTCCGCTAGCCGGCAAGGTCGCTCAAGCCCCGAAATTCGCACGTTTCCTAGTTGCCTACGCCAGTACCATCGTTCCGTTGTGCTGCGCGCTTCCCTCCGTTAGCATTTTTGCTGAGGGATACTGCCCAGCTCATGGTCCGCCTCAACCAATTGAAGACGCGCCGCTTGCGGATCCTTTGGATTGTCCTCGGCGCACTCCTTCTGCTCAGCGCCACTCCTTTGTGGCTTTACCACCAGCAGGTCTTGAGCCTCAGCGAAGAAAAGCTCCAGGACACGGAACGAGTGCAACAAAGCGAAATCACGCGCTCCGTGGCCAGCGAGACCATTCAATTCGAGCAGAGCCTCCACGAACAATTGCTGAACCAGCGGCAGATGCTGGCCCTCGCCGGCTGGATTCATGATGTCGATGACCCCACGCACGCGGCCCAGGTCTCCCGCCTGCTTCAAGATTTCGCCGAAAATAATCCGACGATTCTCTACGTCACAGCTGTCAACCGGTTGGCAAAGGGCCAATCCGCCGGCAGCTTCTCCGCCGATCGCGACCCTTTTGTCGATGGCGCACTGAAACGCGCCTTCACCAGCAGCATTCAGGGATTCAATTCCATCAGCGAACCGTTTGCGTTGGGGCAGAACAACCGGCCGGCGCTGGTGATGTCCGTGCCGCTGTTTGACGACGGCCAGTTTGCAGGGATGGTCGCCGCGGTGATTTCACTCGATCAATTGCAGAGCCGGCTGCGCGACACGAGCGTGCGAGACCGCACCGTATTTATCGTCGACATGTCCGGGCGGGTCGTAGCCCATCCGGATCCGCTCGACTATGTGCCGGGGCGCAACGTGTCCTCGATTTCACCGCTTGTCAAACAACTCAAGGATTTGCCTCGCGATCTTCGCGCCACCGAAACATTGCATTTCACGATCGACGATGGGAAGCGCAAGGTCCAGATGATCGGCACCTACAGCACGATTCCTGAACTGCGCTGGGCCGTGATCGCGCAGCGAAGCCTCGACGACGCTCGCATCGATGCCGGCGTGAAGGAACTCACCGCCCAGGCGCTGAGCTTCGTTGTCGGCGTCACGCTCCTTGCCCTGATTCTTGGCTACTTTTTTGCCGTCGGCATCACGGGACCCATCCGCGACCTCGTGACATCCACCCGCGCCATCAGTCGCGCCGAATTTCACGAGCGCGCCCCCGTGAGCGGAGCGGCGGAAATCAGCGAGCTGGCTGAAACATTCAACCAGATGGCCGGCCACATCGAAGAGTACGTCGAGAAGCTGAGGGAAGCTGCCGCCGAGAATCACGAGCTCTTTCTCGGCTCCATCCGCATGCTCGCCGCCGCCATTGACGAAAAGGATCCGTATACGCGTGGCCATTCCGGCCGCGTCGCCAAGTACTCCTCGATTATCGGCGAGGCTCTGGGGCTGGAGGCCCAGGAGCTCGAGCGGCTGCGTATTTCCGCGCTGCTTCACGACGTTGGAAAAATTGGCGTGGATGACCGCGTGCTGAAAAAGCCCGGCAAGCTGACAGACGAAGAATTCGATCTGATGAAGCAGCACCCCGTGAAAGGCGCCAATATCATGCGCCCCGTCGCGCAATTGAACGATGTCCTCCCCGGCATCGAGCTCCACCACGAGCGCATGGACGGGGGCGGCTATCCCTACGGCCTCAAAGGCGACCAGATTCCAACGATGGCCCGCATCATTGCCGTCGCCGACACTCTCGACGCCATCACCACGAACCGCCCTTATCAATCCGCCATGGATCTCGACTACGCCATGGAGCGCATCCGCTCGCTGGCCGTCTCGAAGTTCGATCCAACAGTTGTCGCCGCGCTCGAATCCGCCATTCACGCCGGCCGCCTGCGCCTGAGCGCCACGCTCGTCGAAGTCTAGCCGCGTCTCATCTGCTAAAATAATTGTTTCGCCACGCGTGGCGACCAACCATGATCTCCCTTTTCGGCAAACCCGAACCGACGCTCCTCGAGCGCCTGAAAGAATCCGTCAGCAAAACGCGCACGGAGCTGGCCGCCCGCGTCGAGCAGATTCTGACGGGCGACCGCCCCGTTGACCCTGAACTTCTCCGCCAGCTTGAGTTGGCGCTGCTTTCCGCCGACATCGGCGTGCGCACCACGAAAGAAATTCTTGCTGCGCTACGCGAACAGGTGAACCAGCACAAGCTCGAGGGCTCCGCCGCCCTGCGCCAGGAGCTGAAAAATCAAGTGCTGAAAATCTTGAATGCGCCGGCTTCGGCTGCGAGCCCGAATGGAATTCCCGCACCGCGCGTGATTTTCGTCGTCGGAGTCAACGGCACCGGCAAGACTACGACAATAGGCAAGCTTGCGAACAGGCTCAAACACGAAGGCGCCAGCGTACTCCTGGGAGCCGCGGATACATTCCGCGCCGCGGCCATCGAGCAACTCGAAGTCTGGGGGCGCCGCTCCGGTAACGAAGTGATCAAACAGAAATCCGGCGCCGATCCTTCCGCCGTGATTTTCGACGCGCTATCCGCGGCAAAATCGCGCCACGCCGACGTGGTCATCGTCGATACTGCCGGCCGCCTGCACACGAAATCCAATCTGATGACCGAACTAGAAAAGATGAAGCGCGTCGCCGCAAAGGTCATTCCCGGCGCTCCGCACGACGTCCTGCTTGTCCTCGATGCAACCACCGGGCAGAACGGCTTGAACCAGGCGCGTGAATTCTGGAGCCATGCAGGCGTCACCGGAATCGTGCTCACCAAGCTCGACGGGACAGCAAAAGGTGGTATCGTTGTCGCCATCGCGCGCGAGCTGAACTTGCCCATCCGCTTTGTCGGCACGGGCGAAAAAATCGACGACCTCGTTCCCTTCGATGCCTCCACCTACGTCAACTCTCTCTTCGATTAGCTCCGAAGACGACGCCCATCTCGCTCGCGCACTCGAACTCGCGCACCGGAGCATCGGCTTGGCGCACCCGAATCCCATGGTCGGCGCAGTCGTCGTGAAGAAAGGCCGGATCGTCGGCGAGGGCTTTCACGAGTACGACAAGCTCGACCACGCCGAAATCCGCGCACTGGCCGCCGCGGGGTCGCAGGCCCGCGGCGCCACGATGTACGTTTCGCTCGAGCCCTGCTGCAACACCGGCCGCACCGGCCCTTGCACCGACGCCATCATTGCCGCAGGAATCTGCCGCGTCGTTTGTGCGATGAAGGACCCAAATCCCTCCGTTGCGGGAAAGGGCTTCGACCGCTTGCGCAAAGCGGGAATCCGCGTCGATTTCGGCGCCCGCGAAGCGGAGGCGCAACGCCTGAACGAAGCGTTCGCCTGTTGGATTCGCACCGGCCGCCCGCTCGTCACGCTCAAGACTGCGCTCACTCTTGACGGCAAAATCGCTATGCCCATCAAGCGCGCCACCTGGATCACCTCGGACGCTTCGCGCAAAGAAGTTCAAAACATCCGCCACGCATCCGATGCCGTCATGACCGGCATTGGCACCGTGCTCATCGACAATCCCCGCCTCACCGACCGTACGGGACTTCCCCGCCGCCGCCGGCTGCTTCGCATCGTAGTCGATACGCATCTTCGAACTCCATTGAAGTCGAAGCTCGTCCACTCTGCCGATGGCGACGTCCTGATTTACACTCTTGAAGCAACCTCTTCGCAGAAAGCACTCGACTTGATTCACGCAGGCGTGGAAGTCGTGCGCGTCCCTCCGCGCCGTGGCCGCCTGGACCTACGCGAAGTCATTCGCGACCTCGGCAGCCGGCAGGTTTTGAGCGTGCTGCTCGAAGGAGGCTCGCGCCTCAACGGGAGCGCTCTTGAATACCGGATTGTCGACAAGGTGGTTCTCTTTTACGCGCCACAGATTATGGGTACGGGCGGCATACCAATGGCAGAGATTCCCTGCCGTTGGTTTCCGAAATCGCCTTCGCTTCGCGTGACGGCTCTCGGCCGCCACGGCCCCGATTTCTCCATGGAAGGATATTTTCGCGATGTTTACCGGGATCACTGAGCAAACGGGCCGCATTGATGCGTTCGAGCACGGCCCGCAAGGCGGCCGCCTGCGCATCGGCCTCGGCAACGCGCCATCCGTCGCACTCGACGCTAAACTCGGCGACAGCATCATGGTCAACGGTTGTTGCCTCACTGCTGTGGAACTCGGCACAGCGCATTTCTCCGCCGATCTTTCCGGGGAGACGCTCCGCCGCACATCGTTTGGCGAGAAAAAAGCCGGAGATTTGGCGAATCTCGAACGCCCTCTCGCCGCAGGCGCGCGCCTCGGCGGGCATTTTGTGCAGGGACACGTGGACGGCGTCGGCCGCGTTGTCCGGCTCACACCCGAAGGAGAAAACTGGTGGCTTTCGGTCCGCGTACCGGGAACTCTTCGCCGCTACGTTGTCGAAAAGGGATCAATTGCCATTGACGGCATCAGCCTCACCGTCGCGCGCTGGCAGGCTGGCGTCGCTGACATCGCTATTATTCCCTTCACCTACTCGCACACGAACGTCCATGCGATGATTCCCAACGATGCCGTGAATATCGAAGTGGACATTCTCGCCAAGTATGTCGAAAGCCTGCTCGAAGGAAAGTCCGCTCCTGCCGTCTCCCATCTCAGCGTCGCCCGCCTGCGCGAAGAAGGCTTCTAAAGGAGACCTCCCAGGCCCATGTCTGCCGCCCATCACCGGACCTACGATTTCGCTGTGGTTGGCGCCGGCGTTTTTGGCGCGTGGATCGCTCACTTCCTGCGCGCCTCAGGAGCCAGCGTCGCATTGCTCGACGCCTACGGCCCCGCGAACAGCCGCGCCAGCTCCGGGGGCGAATCGCGCATCATCCGCATGGGCTATGGCCCGGACGAAATCTACACGCAATGGGCCATGCGCGCCTTGCCCTTGTGGAAGCAGCTCTTTGCGGATGCAGGTCGTCCGGAGCTTTTCCACGAGACCGGAGTGCTTTGGATTGCGCCAAAGGACGACGCGTACGCTCTCGCCGCCGCGCGCGCCCTGTCAAAATTCAGTGTCGAGCACGAAATTCTGTCTCTCGACGACTTGCGCTCCCGCTATTCGCACCTTTCCTTTGATGATGACTCCTGGGGCATCCTCGAAATGCGCAGCGGCATTCTGATGGCCCGCCGCGCCGTACAAACCGTCGTCGAACGCGCTTGCAGCGCCGGTGTCGACTATTTTCCCGAGGCGGTTTTGCCTCCTTCGCCCCGCGGCCGCGTCACAGGGCTATCGACTGTCAGCGGCGGCCGAATCTCTGCTGGAAGCTTTGTCTTCGCCTGCGGTCCGTGGCTCGGCAAAATCTTTCCGGAAATCCTCGGAAATCGCGTCTTTCCCTCGCGCCAGGAGGTCTTCTTCTTCGGGCCTCCGGCAGGAAGCACTGCGTTTCACTCGCCCTCGACTCCAACGTGGCTGTACCTAAAAGACGAGTTTTATGGCATGCCCGACGTTGAATCCCGCGGCTTCAAGCTTGCCCATGACCGCCACGGCCCTGCTGCCGACCCCGACACGCAGCCGCGAACTATCTCTCCCGAAGCTCTTGCCTTCGCGCGTGAATTTCTTGCGCGCCGCTTCCCCGCCCTTCGCGACGCGCCGCTCGTCGAATCGCGCGTCTGTCAATACGAAAACACCTCCAACGGCGACTTCCTCGTCGACCACCATCTCGATCATGAAAATGTCTGGTTCGCCGGTGGTGGATCCGGCCATGGCTTCAAACACGGACCATCGATGGGGGAATATGTTGCGGGGATTTTGACGCGCGGCGGAGAAATCGAACCGCGCTTCCGGCTTGCATCCAAAGACATCGTGCAGCGCCGGGCGATTCTCTAATTGCTATTGCGCCGCGGCTGCAGTTCTGGCCTCCCGGGCCTTGGCGCGTGCTCCACGATAATAGAGCGCCAACCCAAACAGTACGGCAAGCACCGTCGAGCCGAGCAGCTTCGCCTCAAACAGAAATTTGTTCTCCGCTTCGGCAGGTGGAATCGCCGAAAGCACAATCCCTCCCAGAACCACAAGGAAGCCGAGCAAACCCGCCAGCCACACGCCGAATTTGCCGCCCGGAATCAGTGCGACATTCGGATCGGCGCGCCGATCTTTTCGGTTTGCCAGTTTGATCACCGCCGCGTACATATAGAGAAACGGAATGAAATACAAAATCACCGTTGCGTCGACGACAATCTGATAGGCGCTGTTCACCGTCTCGTTCAACTGCACCAGCAGCAGAATCACCCCGGAAATGGCCGCTTGCACGAGGATCGAGATCCACGGCGTCTTCCACTTCGGATGAATTTTTCCGAACGCCGCCGGCAGGTATTGATCGATCCCCACGACAAAGGGGATTCGCGCCACCCCGGCCACCGTCGAGCCCACTCCGCCCGCGTTCCCTACGGTCACCAGCATCGCCGCAATTACGCCGAACAATCCGATGCCCAGTGCTGTCGAGCCGTACGAAAGCGCCTGGAAAACGCCGCTCTTCGGATCCACGCTCTGCGCCGGCAAAATCCCAAGCACGGCAAAAGTTCCTGCAATATAAACCACCGCAATCAATGCGCCCGAAGCGTAAATCGCGCGCGGAAACGTCTTCCGTGGATTGCGCACTTCCTCGCTCATCGCCGAGCAAAGTTCGAGCCCCACGAACGCGAACGCAATCTGCGGCCAGAAATTTACGGTGGCGATATTCCACGTGGGCCGCATGGTCGCCAGCGAGAAATGCGTCACCGATCCATGCGCGTGCCACAGATACGCTCCCAGGCCCACAAGCATCAGCAAAGGCACGTAGGTCGAAACGCCGCCCGCGTTTTGCAGCCACTTTCCGATGTTCAGCCCGATGATGTTCAGCGCCACTGCAATCAGCAGAATCCCGAACGAACCGATCATCAGAAACGTCCGGTCCTGCGCGAGATATGCCGTGTTGCTCCCGCCAATGTACGACGCCATCGCGGCGCTCGCCATCAGCAGCCCGGGAAAATAGAAAAATGTGTAGACCCAATAGGTCCAGCCCGCGACGAAGCCGTGAAAATCGCCGAACGCCTCCTTGGTCCACACGTAGAGCCCGCCTTCGTCCGGAAATCGCGACGAAAGCTCCACGATCACAAACGCGGAGGGAAGAAAGAAAAAAAGCGCGGCCATCACCCACAGGCTGATCGAGGAGCTTCCGTTGTGCGCCGCGGCGGCAATCCAGCGCGGGCCCAGCACTGTGGCGATGTTGAACAGCAGCACGTCCCAGAAACCCATGACGCGCCGCAACTGCCCTTTGGGATCGGTCGGCGGCGGCTGGCTCACGCGGTGGCGTCCAGCGCCGGAACCAGCGCGTCCTGCGCGAGAAAATTGTGCAGGAAAGGATCCTGCGACTTCTCAAAATTCTCCCAATTTCCGAAAAACGACACGCGCCCTTCCTGCAGGAATATCACGCGATCCGCCAGTTTTCTCGCCAGATGCGTGTCATGCGTCACGACGATCGACGTCTTGCGGAACTTCTGCTTTAGCTTGACGATTAGTTCGCTCACGTGCGACGCCATCAGTGGGTCCACCATCGTCGTCGGCTCGTCGTACAGAATCGCCTCGGGATTTTCGGCCAGCGCCCGCGCAATCGCTACGGCCCGCTTTGTTCCCGTGCTCAAATCCGAAGGCACGCGTTCCGACACGTCCGCCACTTCCAGCATTTCCAGCAGTTCCCGCACACGCTTGTCGATATCTTCGGCGCTTCCCGATTCCTCGCGGCCTTCGAGCGGAAACGCCACATTTTCCGCCACCGTCAGAGAGTCAAACAACGCGCCGGACTGAAACACCATCGTCGCCCGCCGGCGGACTTCCGCAAATTGCTGCTCGTTCCAATCTGTCACGTCTCTGCCCGCAATCAGGATGCGCCCCTCGTCCGGCTTCAAAAATCCCAGCAGCAGCTTCAACGACACGGACTTTCCCACGCCGCTTCGGCCCATCAGCACGGCCGTCTCGCCGCGCTCGACATAAAAGCTGACGTTTTTCAGCACCGCGTTGTCGTCGAATGATTTCGAGACGTCTTGAAATTCGAAATAGTGATCGCTCATCGGTTCGTGCGGCCGCTCAGGCGCGTTCGGGCTTCTTCATAATCTGCGGGAGTGTTCATATTCTTGAACAGGTGCCCGCCGGAATCAAAGGGTTTCCATTCCGCAGGTTCGATCTTTTCAATCGAAAGCGTGGCAAGCCCTTCGGTCACTTTTCGCACACCTCGTTCGAGCGCCGCGCGCAGCGGCTCGTCCGCATGTTTGTTGTAAAGAGCGCACAGCGGCTCGACGCCAAATTCGCTCTCCGGTATCACCGCGTCCGCGGAAGATGATTGCGCCCTTCGCGTCAGATAGCCAAGCCATTCGCCCGTCAAATAAGGCAAATCGCACGCAACCACCAGACTCCATCCAGCCGCAGCTGCCCGCAGTGCCGTTGCAATTCCGCCCAGCGGCCCCGCTCCAGGCCATCCGTCTTCGATGCAATCGAAGCCGAACGTTTCGAAGATTTCGCGCGGCCCCACAATCGCCGGCTTCGCGACGGACTCTTCCACCGTCCGCGCCGTTCGCACGATCAACGGCTCCCCGTCGATTTCGAGCAGCGCCTTGTTGCGCCCCATGCGAGAACTTTCGCCCCCCGCCAAAATGAACGCTGCCGGTCTCGCCACGCGTCGCCCCTACTTCCCCGGCCTTTGAATTCCCAGCTCGCGCAGCTTGTCTTGCAGGCTCTGGCGGTGCAGACCGGCTTCCGCCGCGGTTTTCGAGACGTTCCAGCGATGCCGTTCCAGCTTGCGTTTGAAAAATTCGATTTCGAATTGCCGCTTCGCCTCGCGAAAATCCGGCTCATTCAGGAATTCCGGTTCTGCTCCGTTGGCCCCGCCCGTTTTTCGCGCTGCTCCGCCTTCGAACACTTCGGCGGGCAGCTCTCTCGTCGTGATCTCTTCGCGCGCGCTCATCACCACCGCTCGCTCCAGCACGTTGCGCAGCTCGCGCACATTCCCCGGCCAGTCGTGCCGCAGCAAATCCTGCATCGCTTCCGGCGCGATCCGCGCGCGCCGCCCCTGGCGCTCGCCAAGCTGCTGCAGAAAAGCCTGCGCCAACAGCGGCAAATCCTCTTTGCGCTCGCGCAGCGCCGGCATTTCCAGCGTCACCACGCGCAAGCGGTAAAGCAGGTCTTCGCGAAAACGCCCCGCTTCGATTTCTTCCCGCAAATCGCGATGCGTCGCACTGATGATGCGCACATCGACCTCAATCGCATGAGATCCACCCAGCCGTTCGATCGTTCTGTTCTCAATCGCCCGTAGCACTTTTGCCTGCGTCACGGGATTCATGTCGCCGATTTCGTCGAGAAAGATCGTGCCACCGTGCGCCAGCTCAAATTTCCCTTTCCTCTGCTGCATCGCCCCTGTAAACGCGCCGCGCTCGTGTCCGAAGAGCTCCGATTCGATCAGGTTTTCCGGCAGCGCCGCGCAATTCACGGCAACAAACGGCCGCGCCGCTCTCGCCGACCGGGCATGGATCTCCTGCGCCAGCAGGTCTTTTCCCGTGCCGCTCTCGCCCAGAATCAGCACGGTCGCGTCCGATTGCGCCACGCGCTCCGCCATTTCGAACACACGCCGCATCGCCGCGGACTTCCCGATCATTCGTCCGAACTGCCCCTCTGCCACCAGCTCCCGCCGGAGCTTCCGGTTTTCGCGATCCAGCGCGGAAAGCTTCAGCAAATTCGCCGCCCGCGCGCGTAGCTCCTCGATATCGAAACCCTTCGTGATGTAATCGGCTGCTCCGGCTCGCACCGCTTCCATCGCCGATTTCGCCGTGTCGAGCGCCGAAACGATAAGCACCGGCATCTCATGCCCGTTTTCGCGCAGCCAGCGTAGCAACGAAAGCCCGTCTTCCTCCGGCATCACCAGGTCGAGCAACACGAGATCTGGTTCTGACTTCGCAATCGCTTCTCGCGCCGAAGCCGCCGAGCCTGCCTCCGCGACTTGCGCCGCACCTTCGAGCGCGCGCCGCAATCCATAGCGCGCCGAAGCTTCGTCATCCACGATCAGGATTCTTTGCATGTTCCGCCTTTCCGGCGTTGGTTGCCGCCGGGATGGTCACACGGAATTTTGTCCCGCGCCCCTCATGCACCGGGCTTTCGCATTCGATGGCTCCGCCGAGATCAGCGACGCGACGCGCCACAATCGCCAGTCCTAATCCTGTGCCCGTAGCCTTCGTCGTGAAAAACGGCTGGAACATTCGCGCTTGCGCCTCCGCCGCGATTCCCGGCCCGTCGTCCTCCACTTCGATTTCCGCATTATGTCCGTTGCGGTGAAGGTTCACACGCACGCGGCCTCCCCTCGGCTGCGCCTCGATTGCATTCACCAGCAGATTGGAAAGAATCTCGCTTACCGCTTCCTCCGAAACCGTCGCCTCGATTTCTCCCGCAGGCTGCGCGAATTCCAGCCGGATGTTTCTCCGCTCCGCGTCGCGCCCCAGCAATGCAGCCGTCTGCCGCGCCAGCGCCACGATGCCCACGCGCTGTCCGTTCACGGACGGCTTCGAATATTTCAGCAGTTGCGTGAGCTTCGCGTTCATCCGGTCGATTTCTTCCACGACGAGCGCGCAATCGTGTCTGGCATCGAGCGGCAGATCCGGATTCTCCAGTTGCACCTGCAAGATCGTCTTCATCGAGCCCAGCGGATTCCGCAGATTGTGCGACACGCTCGCAGCCATCTGCCCCAGCAGCGCCAGCCTTTCCCGATCCGCCAGTTCCCTTTCGAGCTCGATTTTCTCTTCGATGAGCTTTGCGAGGTCAGCCATGGCCGGCAGTTGTTCCGTAACAAATTCGAGCGCCGCACTCGTTTCGCCCGTCAGAAAGGCACCTGTTGTTGCAGCTTCCAGCAGCCCAATCTCTTTCCCTTCCTTTACAAGCGGAATCCGTGCCACGTGTCCCAGCCCTCCGGGCGATTTCAGCGCTTCCCCTGTCTTGGGAGGCATCGAAATTCGGACCGCCGCGAGCCCGAATTCCTCGCGAATTCTTTTCTCGGCAAACTCCACAAGATTGGCCAGGCTTCCTTGCCGCGCGCTTTCTTGCAATTCCGCCGTCAACCTCTGCAATCTTTCCATGCCTTTGTGAATTCTTCGATGCACCGCGGGGCCAATGACGCGCTCGACAGGCTCGAACAGAAAGACCAGCACGAACAGAAGGAACCCCGCCGTCGCCTCCTGGGGAAAATACGGCTCTAGCCATCCGCTCACCCGCCTCACAAATGCCAAGTAGAGCAGGCCGAGAATCGTTGCCGTCAGCCCGTAGACCAGATTCCGCTGCGCGCCATATTCGAGAAAGTTATGCCGGAGCGAGTAGTAAACCAGAGTCGCACCTGGGATTACGCCCGCCATCACTGCGACCGTTAGGAGCGATTGTGAAGTGAGGGCCGCTTTCGACATTGTCGCCAGGTATCCGAGCCAAAGGGCCGCGATAAGAATCGATCCTGCGAGCAGCCATTGAAAGAGCCCGCGCTGAAGAGCGTCTTTCGCCGTACGCCAATCCTGAAAATCCAGCGCCGCTTCAAACCCAGCGATCAGGGGCACCGCAAACCGGCCACACACAAGCAGGAAAATCAAACCCAGCCAAACGCGCTCGCCAACGGCGTAACCGTGGGCGCTAATCGCGAGCCTCGCGGCAAAGCCAAGCTCACCGAGCGCAATCAGGTAGAACGTCCAGACAAACCCCCGCCCCAGCGGCCCGCCTGCCGCCCTCAGGATCAGCTTTCTGTATGCATACCGTGCGTGCCAGATCAGAGGCCACAGCATCAGGAGCCCGAAAGCCTTCAGCGCGGTATAAAGAAACTGCGTGGCAGGCGGTGCGGCGGAGTATTGGATGAATGCATTGGCTTCGAGCAAGCTGCCCGCGTAGACGAAAAAAAGTGCCAGCGAAACGAAGAACAGCAAACGCTCGAAATTCCGTGGTCGCCTGTGGCCGAGTATCAGCGCCAGAAGGAAAAGGTAGACAAGTGCGCCGGCCGTAAGCGCCACTAACCGCAGATCCAAGAGCGCGTCCATACCCCTCCGGCTGCCAAGCGGATTCTATGACGGGCCGGAGGGCAACTCAATGCCCAACTGTAAGGAAAACCCATCACCTACTCATCTCATTAAATCTATGGAACTTATCTTCATAACTGTCACAGATATCTGAGCCTTCTTTTGTCAGATTTTCACTTGACAGTCAGATTTGCTTTGCTATATTAGCACTCGTAGTTGAGGAGTGCTAAAGCCTAAACTCCTCATCTTGCTTACCAATCGCTCCACCGGAGGAATGCAAAAATGGCAGTGAACATCACACCGCTGCACGACCGCGTGCTCGTCCGGCGGCTGGAAGAGAAGGAAGTCGTGAAGGGCGGCATCATTATCCCCGACTCGGCCAAGGAAAAGCCGCAGGAGGGTGAAGTGATCGCCGTTGGGTCCGGACGCCGGGAAAAGGGGGAGTTGATTCCCCTCGACGTGAAGCCTGGAGACCGCATCCTTTTCGGCAAGTATAGCGGCAACGACATCAAGATTGACGACGAGGAGTATCTGATTCTCAAGGAAGACGAGATCCTCGCGAAGATCGGCGGCGCGGCCAAGGCGGCCGGCGGCAAGAAGTAACTCCCGGCTGCGGCCAGGCTCTTTGCAACGCTGCCTGACGCCCCGGACAACCATTTGAAGGAAATTCAGGAGGAAATAGAACCATGGCAAAGCAAATCGTGACTGGTGAGAATTCCCGCCAGGCGATTCTCCGCGGCGTCAACGCACTTGCCGACGCTGTGAAGATCACGTTGGGGCCGAAGGGCCGCAACGCCGTTATCGAAAAGAAGTTCGGCGCGCCGATCATCACCAAAGACGGCGTCACCGTCGCCAAGGAAATCGAGCTGCAGGATTCGCTCGAGAACATGGGCGCCCAGATGGTCCGTGAAGTCGCTTCGAAGACCTCAGACGTCGCCGGCGACGGCACCACCACCGCTACCGTTCTGGCCCAGGCCATCTTCCGCGAAGGCGTGAAGACGGTTGCGGCCGGCGCCAGCCCCACGGCCCTCAAGCGCGGCATCGAGAAGGCCGTCGAGGTGGCCGTCGAGGAAGTCCGGAAGCTCCACAAGGACGTCAAGGGGGACATGATCGCGCAGGTTGGCACCATCAGCGCCAACAACGACAAGCAGATCGGCTCGATCATCGCCGAAGCGATGAAGAAGGTCGGCAAGGACGGCGTCATCACCGTTGAGGAATCCAAAACAATGGAGACGACTCTCGAAGTGGTCGAAGGCATGCAGTTCGACCGCGGCTACCTCTCGCCCTACTTCGTCACCGACCCCGAGCGCATGGAGTGCGTGCTCGAAGACGTTCGAATCCTGATCCACGAAAAGAAAATCAGCTCGATGAAGGACCTGCTTCCCCTGCTCGAGCAGATCGCCAAGATGGGCAAGCCCCTGCTGATCATCGCTGAAGACGTCGAGGGCGAAGCGCTCGCGACTCTCGTGGTGAACAAGCTCCGCGGCACCTTCCAGTGCGCCGCCGTCAAGGCCCCCGGCTTCGGCGACCGCCGCAAGGCCATGCTCGAAGACATCGCCATCCTGACCGGCGGCAAGGCCATCACCGAGGACCTCGGCATCAAGCTCGAAAACGTGAAGATCGAGGATCTCGGCCGCGCCAAGCGCGTCACCATCGACAAGGACAACACCACCATCGTCGAAGGCAACGGCAAGGCCAGCGAGATCGAGGGCCGCGTCAAGCAGATCCGCACGCAAGTCGAGGAAACCACCTCGGACTACGACCGCGAGAAGCTGCAAGAGCGCCTGGCGAAACTCGTCGGCGGCGTCGCCGTCATCAAGGTTGGCGCAGCCACCGAGACCGAGCTGAAGGAGAAGAAAGCTCGCGTCGAGGATGCCATGCACGCCACCCGCGCGGCTGTCGAGGAAGGCATCGTTCCCGGCGGCGGCACGGCTCTGCTGCGCTGCCTCAGCGCGCTCGACAAATTGAAGGCCGAAGGCGATGAAGCCATCGGCGTCAATATCGTCAAGCGCGCGCTCGAGGAACCCGCTCGCCAGATCGCTCACAACGCCGGTCAGGAAGGCGCCGTCATCGTCGGCCGCATTCGCGAGTCGAAGGACGACAACTTCGGCTTCAACGCCGACAGCGGTGAATTCACTGACTTGGTCAAGGCAGGCGTCATCGACCCTGCCAAGGTCACCCGTTTGGCGCTCCAGAACGCCGCGTCCATCGCCGGCCTGATGCTCACCACCGAAGCTCTTGTGGCGGACATCAAGGAAGACGAGAAGAAGGCTGCCACCGGCGGCGCTCCTGGCGCAGGCGGCATGGGCGGCATGTACTAAACCGCTTCTCCGCGCTGCGCGGCTTCTCGCGCTCGCGCATCGCGGTCAGCATTGCAAGGGCGCTGTGGCCTCATCGCCGCGGTGCCCTTTTTGTTTACTACGCAGTGCTCTTCCCCGCAATTTCAAATTCGCTTGGATGTTTTTTCTATCGAGGCAGGATAAAACCGGAAAGGAGAGACCGCGCCATCTCTCCTTCTTCCGCTTGCGCGCATCTTGCTTTCACAGCCGGGCGCGCTACTTGACGACCAGCGTCACCGGCAGCGTGGAGCTCGAGTTTCCAAGCGACGCTTTTATGTCCAACGTGTAGGTTCCCGGCGGCGTCGCTGCACCCGTGGGGCTCTTCGGCAGGTTGCCGCAGGAAGCGTTGAAAATCAAAATCACGGCCAGCGCCGCGGGCACAAGCGCCAGGCGCAGTCTCCGCCGCTGCGAGCCGGGCATCGCAGCCAGCGCCAGCGCGGCAATCACACACAGCCCGCCCATTGGTGCAAGCGGCAATTTCCCCGCCGGCGATCCTACCGGCGTCGAGCCCTGGCAATATGTGTTCACGACAATCGCCGTCTGAATTGCAGTTCCATTCAGCGTCACTGTGGACGGCACAATGGCGCATGTTATCGACGCATCGGGACTCGAGCAGCTCAGCGTCACCGTTCCATTCACTCCTGGCGGCGCGCTCAGCGTGATCGGAAACACTGCCGTCTGTCCGGGGTTTACCGTCGCGGTTGTGCTTCCGCCTGGCCCCGGCGCAAGCGTGACGATCGCTCCCGTCCCGGTCAGATTGATCGCTTGCGAGGGATGATTCGGATCGCCGGTCTGCACTGTCAGTGTCCCTGAATACTGCCCCACTGCCGCTGGAGTGAACGTGACGCTGATCGTGCAACTCGAGCCGGTCGCCGGAGAAGGAGTCAGCGACTCCGGGCAATCATTCGTCTCCGCAAAATCGCCCGATCCGCCAGTCTCGGTCACAGCAATGCTCGAAACCGTCAGGTTCACGTTTCCTGTATTCGTGAGCGTCACTTTCTGCGGCGCGCTAGTCGAGCCGACTCCCTGGTCTCCAAACGCAATCGTGCTTCCACTCGCTGGATTCAGCGTCGCCACGGGCAATGGAGGCGCAACCACGGTGGAATCATTCGCGGTCGCGCTTGCCGAACCGCCTCCGGACACAGTCGCCGAGTTCACCTGCGGAGACGTCGCATTTTCCGCCACATTCACCACCACGGTGATTGCCGGATAGCTCGCGCCCCCCGCCAAAGCGTCGCTGCGATTGCAGACATCCCCATCGCACGCCCATCCGGTTCCGGACATCGAGTAGATCGTCAGACCGTCGGGCGCATTGTCTGCCACGGTCACCGTCCCGGTGGTTGCACCGGCGCCCGTCCCATTCGATATGGTGATGGTGTAGGTCCCTTGCAGGCCCAGCACGAAATTGCCGGTGTGCGTTTTCGTGATCGCCAGCGCGGGAGCCGTCGGCGCACTCCCGGCCGTTACGCTCTGCGACACAATCAACAAGGGGCTGACCGAATTGGCCGGGTCCGACGTCGGTCCCGTTGTATCGAAGAAAATCGCTTCGTTTGGTGACACAAGATATCCCGTCAGCGCGCCGCTCGTTGCGCCCTGCGGGACAGTGAAGTGCCCGTTCGAGGCGATCGTGAAGTTCAGCGAGCCCAGGCTCTGGCCGAAAAATAAGTTGCCGCCGGAGTGGCTTTCGTCGTTCGTCGCGCTCAGCACGCTGCCGCTGGCCGTACCGGTCGCCGAAAATGCCGAATGCGCGCCCTGAATCGCCTCCTGCGGCCCCAGATATTGCTTCCCTGTCAAAGACGCGGCTGTGAAAGGCCCGCCAGTTTGCGGCGTAAGCGTACCGAAAGAAACGGAGGAATCCGTGCTCAGCACGAATCCTTCATCCTTCTGCCAGAGCCCGACGATCACCGGCGTTCCGAAATTCAGAGTCGCACTTCCGTTTGCAGCAACTGTGTAGCTGCCGGTCTGCGTCTTGTTCAGCATCAGGTTGCCGCCGTCGTTCGCGTCGGACGTGAGAGAAACTGTTGGGCTGGTGCCGGCGGTCGCCGTCAGAAGTCCCACGAGCGCCTCCGTGCCGCCGTCAGCGACTCCCGCTACGGACAGCACATCCGGACCTGCGATTGAGGTGGCGCTGAACGTCCCGGTAGATTGACGGAATCCGGAACCGACGAGAATTGGGTTGGAAACTCGCGGCTCGACGGTGACCGCGATTCCTTCATTCGCGGATATCAGATAGATCGCATCGTCCGGAGAGGTGCTGCTGCCGTTCGTCTCGACGATTCGCCCGTTGCTGTCCGGTCCTGTATATGTTCCCTTGAAACTGGAAGAAACTGTTTCTCCGTTGTCGTTGATGTCCTGCGCCGCCGATGTCACGTTTCCGGCGTTATCAAACGTGATGATGCCCAGTTCCGCCGCTCGATTGAGAGAAGTATCCTGCCCAGTGAGTCCGAAGACATAGGTCCCTGCAAACGACGCCTTTGTGAAGGAGGTCGGGTCCTGCTTCACCAGAACGCCACTGCCGATTTGTCCCGTGGCGTTGTCGTCGAGGAACAAAGTCACTGTTGCGTTCGAGGCCACGCCTCCGCTGACGTTCCCAACCGCAATCGTAAATATCCCTGCCGTCTGGCCGGTGGGGGTCACGCTCATCACGCCGCGGTTGTCGGAGCCGATCGAATACACCCCCGTCACCTGCGCGTTGTAAATTCCGTTCGTCCCGGGACTGTTGTTATCAATTTCGCCCGCAGTGATATTGCCCTTCCCGTCGAACGTAAAGCTGCCGACTACGGCGTGCTCGGTTCCGGTCGTCTCGTCGAAAGCGCGCACCAGGAACGCATACTGACCATTCAGCAGCCCCGGTTGCGTATTCGCCGGCATCGCGGCGATGGTCAGTGAAATTGTGGCCGTGGCGGTCTGCGGAGCAGAAGGCGTTGAATCCGTCACCTCCACGCCGAACGTGTAGGTACCAGCCGTCTTGGGCGCGAGGTTGTAAACATGTCCAGCGGCAGCATTTCCTGTCGCCGCGGCATCCATCGAAAAACCGCTGGGCAGCGAGCTGCCAGTGGTGAGGGCAACCGTATAGGGTGGCGTGCCCCCGCTGACGGGAATGTCCGCGCCGTAAGGTACGGTGACCGCACCCGCCGGAAGCGTCGTGCTCGTGAACGTCAATCCGCCACCGCCTGACGCCGCGTTCACCGTCAGGCTGAATTGGCCCATGGCTCTCTCGACTGGATTGCTCGAATCCCGCACCTGGACTTCGAATATGTAGGTTCCAGCCTCCGTGGGCGTCCCGCTGATAACGCCGCCTGCCGAGAGATTCAATCCCGGCGGAGGGCTTCCTGTATTGATGGACCACGTGTAAGGCGTCGTTCCTCCCGTGGCCGCGAGCGTCACCGAGTACGCCGTATTCACGGTTCCTGCAGGGAGCGGCGACGCGCTTGTGATCTGCACCGAAGATGCGCCCGAGCCAACTGTCGTGGTTGTGGTGGCTGTATTGTTCGTGAGATTCGGATCCGGCTCACTTGCGCCGATGCTCGCGGTCGCCGTGATCGTTCCCGAACTCACGCTCGGCGACATCGTGAACGTAATCGGAAAATCCACGCCTTGCCCGCTGTTAATCGTTCCGAGCGGGCAAGAGATACTGGTCGAGGAGCCGTTTGCCGTCGAGGTGCAAGTATTCGGAGCGAGGCTGACGGGCAGTGCGTCGGGAATCGTCGCGTTCAGAACAATTCCCGTCGCGTTCAGCGGACCAGCATTCGTCACGTTCACGGTGTATGTGATGTTGGCGCCCTGCTGCACTGAGGCAGGGGCCGTCATCGTCACGGATAGATCCGCTCCTCCCGATTGCGGCTGTCCATAAACGGCGATTCCCCCAATTCCTCCTGTATAGGCTGCCGAGGTGAGCCCCAAGTTCGTGGCATATCCGCCGGTATTCGCCACGGCCCCTGTCTGAATGTTGATCCGGTAAACGTTTCCGGTGTAGTAGTCGTTGGTCCAGAAAGTCACACCATCGGGATCGAGATTCAAATTTTCAAAAAACGCCGAAACGCCGGGGACCGCGTACGTTTGCTGGATATTTCCGCTTTGATCGATACGCACGATCCGGTCTGAATCTGCAACCAGAATCGTTTTATCCGGAAGCTCGCGCAGCGCGTATGCTTGGTGTAACGTTGCCGAAATGTCCGGGCGCTGCGAATAATCCACGAAATTGAAGACCTTCAGTGTTTGGCTTCCCAGCGTATAGGCAAACCGGTCGTTCGTATCCAGCAACTCGATCCAAAGAGGCGCCGCGCCCCTTTCGTATGCCGGATAGTAGGCGTTGCTCGGCACCCCGTCAGGCCCTGCGGTCGGAGGATATTCCGCAATTGTCGGTTCGTCGTCGGACCCGTAATATTCATTCCCTGCAAACAGATTGTTCTTCGAGTCGAATACCAGCGAGGTCACTTCATTCCCGCAAGGGCAATCCCCGTATCCGAAAAGGGTCGGACCCGCCGCTTGGTTGCTGAAAACTTGAATCTGCCCGGTTTCCTGCCCCACGTACAAATTGCCCGCGGAATCAAAGGCCATCCCTTGGCCGATGGAACTCGGTGGCGTCGCGCCCGAATTCAGCACTTGGACCACGTTTCCATTCGCAGGATTCAGGACAAACACCATTCCGTTCCCCGTGCTCAAAAACACTTGACCCGAGGCAAAAGGCTGCGGCGGTCCGCTGAAAACCGGCGCGACCGTCGTGGTCACTGCCGGCACCGTGCACGTGCCCTGACCAGAGCAAAAATATCCGAACCACCCTGCGAACACGGAATTGTTGCTCGCTGTCGGCGTCGCCGTCAGGACCACGCTTTGCACGCCTGCGCCAAAACTAAACGAACATGTCCCGGGACAATTGATTCCCGCTGGATTGCTTGTCACCGTTCCGGTTCCGTTCCCCAGAGGCGAAACGGTGAGTGTGAAACCGCCCGTGGGCGAATACACCTGGAAATTTGCGGAAATCGATTCGGACTGCGTGATCGTAAACGTGCAATCGCCCGTTGTGTCCGTCGCACAGTTCGCCGCGTCCGGCGCATTTCCCACGTTCCAGCTCTGGAAAGCATATCCGGAATTCGGTGTCGCAAACACTGTTACGGGGCTGCCGGTCGCAAAGGTTCCCGTGCATCCCACCGCGGGGCAGGCGATGCCCGCGGGGACGCTGGAGACATTTCCGCCGCCTGTGGGGCTTATGCTCGCTGTCAATTGAACGGGACCCGTTGCGTTACCCGATAAAGAAAACACGAGGGGTTCCGTTATCACAGGGTCGTTGCCCGTGATCGTGAGTGTGGCCGTAATCGACCCGCTCGTACCAACCGGAGGTTCAAACAACACTTCAAGGTACTGCGCATTCCCCGGAGAAACCGTCAGCGTGCACACATTCGGCGTCGCGGTGGAATTACAGTTTTCCAGGACAAACGCAGTCGGGTTCGTGCCGGATTTCGTCACCGTCAAGATAAGATCGTCCAGCCCGCTGTTCGAGAAGTAGAGATCCTGCGTGTATGGACTCATCGAACCGGCCAGCGTGTTCGGAAATGTCGAGAGTTCGCCGCTTTCAATCTCCTCAGGCGCCAGCGGCACCTTGCGAATTCGATTGTTACCTCCGTCAGCGATGAAGATGTCGTGAGTCGCATTCGCCGTGTTAAAGACCGCTACTCCGTAATTGGAGAGCTGCGCCTGCGTGGAAGGCCCGCCATCTCCGGAAAATCCGCCGTCCAGGTTATTTACGTCTCCGGCTACAGTCATGACTGTTCCGTCGGATGCATCGATGCGCCGGACGACGTTGTCGTAGCCCCCGGAAACAAAAAGATTCCCTAGGTTGTCGACGGCGACTTGCTGCGGAAAATTCATGCTCGCGTAGAGCGCGGTGTTGTCATCTCCCCCGAATGTCGGATAGCCATTGAACGCGACCGGCAAAATCGTAAATTCATCATCGATGACACCAACCTCACGAATGACGTTGTCTCCGGCGTCCGCGATGTAGAGAATCGTGCTTCCGCTCACATCAGATGTGGCCAATCCCGACGGAAAGTTGAGAAGGGCGGAAGCAGGAACGCCCCCGTTGCCGCATCCGGTGGTGACGTATGTTGTGCAGGATTGGCCAGCAGTTCCTGCGTATGTGGTGATGAAGCCGTCGCCGTTGATTATTCGGACGGTGTTCAGCCCAGCGTCAGAAATATAGACATTTCCCGAGGCGTCCACCGCGACTCCATCGGGATAACTCAAGCTCGCACTCGTCGCCGGCCCGTTGTCCCCGCACGCAGGAAACGCACTGCCTGTGCACTGCACTCCATTGCCAGCGATTGTTTCAATGTCTCCCGGTTGAATCGTCACACCCGTCACTGTGATGGGAGTCGTTTGATTGTTGACAACGCGAACCACATACGTGGAAGAGTCCAAAATATAGTAATTTCCCGTTGAATCGATGGCCAAACCGTTGGGAAACACAAATCGAGCTTGAGTCGCCGGCGCGCCGTCGCCATTCGATGCCCCAGGACTACATGAGCTACCGACACACGTAACCGTTGCTCCGCCATAGCCGTCGCCCGCGACCGTGCTCAAATTTCCTGTCGGCGCGCTGAGTTCGCGAAGTCTCGCGCCGTTGGACTCGAGGGCATAGACATTCTCATTGGAATCCACCGCCACATACTGAGGCACGGCCAGAATCCCATTCGCTCCCGCACTGCCATCTCCCCCGTTTCCTCCGCCCGCAAGTGCGTTCACCGTCGGATTCGTGCCTGTGCCAATCACACGCACGCGCATATCGTAAGTGTCCGCGACCACCAAATTGCCCTGTGTGTCGTAAAACACCCCTTCCGGATAATCGAATGCCGCGCTTGTGGCCGCGCCTCCGTCGCCGCAGGCCGGCTCGGCAGGAGTGATGCCTCCCGTTCCGCAGATGAATCCGTCCCCGGCGACAGTGGAAATAAATCCGGTCGAAGCAACTACCTCTCGGATCTTTGGCTCGCCTGCATCCGTGATGTATAGATTTCCGTTCGGATCGGTCGCCAGGCCGCGAGGCGCCAGTAATTTCGCCAACGTTGCCGCGCCGCCGTCTCCGTTGGCCTGCCCGGGAGTTCCTGGAGTGAAGGGCGTTCCAGCGTAGACCGAAATCGTCTGGCTGGTGGTTACTTTGCACACGACGTCAGCAACCTCGTCGGACACAAATACGTTGCCGCTTGCGTCCACGGCCACGCCGGTCGCTTCGCCGAATCCAACGTTTGTGGCCGTGGCAGACCCGCTCGGGCAGCCGGCAGAAGTTGCAGCGATGTTTCCCGCGTAGGTACTGATGTTTCCAGTGCTCGCGCTGACCTCGCGAATCACTCCGTTATTCGTGTCGGCGATGAAGAGGTTCCCGTTTGCGTCGACAGCAACGCTCTCCGGGTTGTTGAGCCTGGCAATAATTGCTGAGTTACCATCGCCTTGATAGGAACCGCCAAACTCCGGATCGCCGCTTCCCGCGACTGTTGTGATGTTGTGCGTTGTGGCGTCGACTCGGCGGATGCGCTCGTTGTACGTGTCCGCGATAAAGAGGTTCCCGTTCGCGTCGATTGCGAGCCCCTCGGGATATGCGAGCTGTGCGGAACTTGCCGGCCCGCCATCGCCTGAGAAGCCAAAAGTTCCTGTGCCTGCGTAAACGGTCATAGCACCGCTGACATTCACTTCGTAAACGGTGTTGAGACTCGGAACCGCGATATAAGTATTTCCAGCCTTGTCGCGCACGGCGTCGTAAGGTTCGGGCAGATAGGCGCTTGTCGCGGCGGACGGTTGGGAGCCGCCGCCGGCGACCGTGTAGATGTAGTTTGGCGTCTGCTGCGCAGCGGCGCCGAAGGCGCAGGCCACAATTGAAAACACGATCCCACAAATGTGAAAAGGGTTGCGCATTGGGAGCGGTCGATTCATGCGGCACACACGGGCCGTTTCCGCCGCGAGAGCGGGTTATCTCGGCGGCGCAGAACGAGTTCCTCCGACCAAGAGTTCGCGATTGGGCGAATGAATTCTGGAAGTGACAGTGCATGCGGGCGGCCAAATCGGGCGGGTTCACAAGGAAAAGCGTCTCTTTTCGCGACAATTCTGAGTTGGGGAAAAAGCGCAGGTCGAGCCTTTGCCGGAAAAGGTTCGAAGAGAGAATGGCGCACGCCGCACCTCGAAGTTTGCGTCCAAGAGCCCCCAGCCGGCGGGCATTCCACCGCCTGAAGGGCTTGTCAGATGATTTTGCTTTAGGGCCGAAAACTTGGCGGTGATGTTGCCATCGGGTCCGAGCGGTGTCAAGCGAACCGGCGGGAGGATCGGGGAGGCGAAGGGGCGCGGCGTGGAGTGAGGCACGGCTGATCCGCGGCGGAACTGCGCGGAGGGGCCGAGTGCGATATGATTGGAAGACGCGAGAACAGGGTGCGAATCCAGCAGCATTCGAGCCGCATCCATTGAGGAAGAGCGCTGAGCTATGACCGAGCACAAGCCGCCATTTGCGACCGTTGAAGAAGCCGCGGAGGAATTCCGCAAGGGCCGCATGGTCGTCCTGGTGGACGACGAAAATCGTGAAAATGAAGGCGACCTGGCGATGGCGGCGTCGAAAGTGACGCCGGAAGCAATCAACTTCATGGCGAAATACGGGCGCGGCTTGATTTGCCTGGCGCTGACCGAGCAGCGCTGCGACATTCTGGATTTGCACGCGATTTCGCCGCGCAACACTTCCATGTTCGGCACGCCTTTTTGCGAGCCGATCGATGCACGCCGGGGCACGACGACCGGCACAAGCGCCGCCGACCGCGCGACAACGATTCTCGCTGCTACCAATCCCGACACGCGGCCCGAGGATCTCGCACGGCCGGGACACGTCTACACGCTGCGGGCACGCAACGCGGGCGTGCTGGTGCGCGCGGGACAGACGGAAGCTTCGGTGGATTTGGCGCGCATCGCGGGACTCGATCCTTCCGGCGTCATTTGCGAAATCATGAACGACGACGGGACGATGGCGCGAATGCCGGAACTGAAGACATTTTGCAGCGAGCATGAATTGAAACTGCTGACGGTGGCCGACTTGATCCGCTACCGGATGCAGCACGAGCGGTTTGTGCGGCGAATCGCCGAATCCATACTGCCGACGCGATTCGGGCCGTTCCGGATGATCGCCTACGCAAGCGACGTGGACCAGGAAATGCACGTCGCGCTGGTGCGCGGCGACGTGACAGGTCCCGAGCCGCCGCTGGTGCGCGTGCATTCGCACTGCCTGACCGGAGACGTATTTCGCTCGGCGGCGTGCGATTGCCGTGAGACGATCGACAGGTCGCTTGAAGCAATCGCCGCCGCAGAACGCGGCGTTTTCATTTATCTGCACCAAACCGGGCGAGGATTTCAGGTGGACTCGCGCACGGAGCCGGGAGAAGCTTTGCCGCGAATCCTGTTTCACCAGCGCGGCGCGGCAGAGACAGCGGGGCCGGCGCAGCCATTGGTGCAGCGCGAAAGCGGCATCGGCGTGCAAATCCTGCTCGATCTGGAATTGCGGCGGATTCGGCTGTTGACAAATCATCCGCGGCGCATCGCCGCGCTCGAAGGATATGGGCTCGAGATCGCGGATCAGATTCCGCTCGAAACGAATCCTCAGCGCACGACACACCAGATTCTTTAGGCGATTCTCAGAGCGAAAAAGAACAACCCCTTCAGGCGCTGAAGTCCTATCCATGGGAGCGGCGTTTCGGTGGGGTTGAAACCCCGCCTTCCAAAGCCTGCTTTGATTTTGGGGCCTCGACCTCTCATTTCTCATTACCTTCCGACAACCAGCAAGACGAACGAACCGGGAACCATGACGCGCGCGGGATGCGGATCGTCTTCGGTCGGCAGCGGAGGCGGTGTGAAAGCCGCCGTGACGAGATACACGTCGTGGGTGCGCGGGTCGAGGGCCATGGTCCGCGAGTTCACCTGCGTCGGAACGTTCTCAACAACCGTGTAATTGTCCGGCGTGTCTTCGTGAATCACCGTGAGGCTTCCATCATGGCCGTTCGACGAAAAAATAAAATTCGAGTCGGGATCGAAGCGCGCGGCGTCCGGGCCTTCGCCGATTGCCTGCGTGGAGACGACCGCGTGCGTATCGGCATTGACGACGGCCAACATGACGTTAGAGCAGGTGGCGAAAAGACGGTGATGTGCGATATCCATCGCAAGACCCGTCGGCGCTTCGCAAGGCGCAATCGACCAATGCGACGTGACGGCGAGATTTTGTGAATCGATCTGAGCCTGTTCATTCTTGTCGACGATGTTGACGTAGAGATGGCCGGCTCCATCGGCGACGGCAAACTCGGGACGCCCAGGGAGCGTGAGCGTGGCGAGAACTCTGCCCGACGGGGCGTCGAGAACCGTCACGTCGTGCGAATTGCCGTTCATCGCGAAGACGCGTTTCGTTGCAGGATCGTAAACAATCGCGTCGGGATCTTTCCCTGCCTCAACCGTTGCAATCTCTTTGAGAGTGCTCATGTCGAAAATCGTGATTGTGCCGGCCATTCCGTTGGAGGTGAAGCCGCGGCCAAGGTCAGGAGCGAGAGCGACACCGTGCACGCCGGGAGTATTTTCCACTTCGCCGAGGAGGCGGCCCGAATCCTCATCGACAACCATCACGCGCGAGGAGCGGGCGATAAACAGGCGGCGCGAGGGAGCGTCCAGAGTGATGTAGTCCCAGCCGCCGCTGCCGCCCAAGTCGTATATTTTCAGCACGTGATAGCCGGAGGCTCCGGGATCGGGGGTCGAGAGAGTCCGCGCGGCAAGATGCGGGCAAAAAGCGAGAGTGGCGAGAGCGCAGAGGAGTGCGAGAAGGGCGAAAAGCGGATTTGCACGGACCAATTTGGTCATCGATTTTCCTCGGGCGTACCCCCTCAACCCCCCGAAAATGCTGCGAACCGGAAAAGGGGCGACTGAGTGTTTTCTAGGAGTTACAGCGAATCCGGTTTTTCGGTGTGTTGCGAACCGGAAGGCGGTGATTAGTGACTGGTGAATGGTGATTCGTGGTTCTTTGGCGGTGCGCGGAGATGCGCATAGGTGTGCGTCCGTCTCTCGGGGATTAGGAAATTGGATAGATGAGCAAATGCTGAAAGCACAGGATGGAAGCAATAAGGGCTGCGTTATGCGGCAGGACGGAGGAGAAGGCTGGCCTTTGGTGGGAGGATTAGAGCGTCGATTGGCTGAGAACTTCGACGTTTTCGTCATGTCGAAACATCGTTCCAAACCGTATTTTATCATCCAGGTCAAATCACCGTGGGTGTGGACTTCTGGAAGACGAGAAGGCGTGGGCCGACAACGCGTTGAGGGAGGTTGATGGCTATGCAGGTGATGAAAAGCGATCTTGTTCGCAGAGAGCACGGCGAACCTCAATCATGTCTGGGCGGCATTTTCGCCGAAAACCGGGGGTCGCTACCGCCCAAACCGGGTTTTTCGTTCGCGGTCTTTTTTCGGCGTCGAAGTCCGCACTTCGTTCTTGAGCGAAGAGTTGACGCGAGCCCTAGGTGAACGCAACGCCTTTCTTTAGGGGTGAACACTGCGAATGTTCCTGTGTTCTCCTTTGATGTTTCTGACCCGCGATTTTGTCCCCGGGTGTCAGGGGGTGCCAGCCTATGTTGTGCGATGTCTGTGGAAGGCACGAAACATGAACTTGGCTTATCTGCACGTGGTAAGATCGCGAAGCCAATGAATATGGCAGTATTCAAGTGCTCAAGGTGCGGGCAGCCAGCAACACATATGACGCCTTTGTCGGGCGTTGGCCCACTTAACGACTACCGTTGCCCCAAGCACAAGGGGTCGCATGGTTTCTCTCCAATCCCCGGCGTGGGTTGGGTTCCTGCTAAGCGGCGTGCATCCGGTCGGCGGACTTCGAGACGGTCTTCGGGACGAAGATGATCGAGGACTCGCGGATGGTCGTTTGCCCTACGGTTGGGGTTCTCAAAAGCTGGCTGGTCTGGCGATCTAAGGGGGCCTAACTGGACGCGCCGCTCGACAGTCTGGCCTGGCGTTCGGTGCTCGGAATAAGTAGGGCCATGAGGGCAGTCTCAGCCGCAGTGAGCGCGCTCTTCACCTGCTCGTAATCGTTTTCCGTGCGAGAGTGTGCTTGTGCGACGAGTTTATTGCTAACTGCAAGAACCAAATCCGCAGCCGCCTCGGAAACTGCAAGGTAGCCTTCGGACCTCGTTCCTCTGTTCGTCCGCATCAAAAAGATCAACCTCATACGCCGCGTTATTCCAGATGAGCTACTCGCGTCGGCTCTAAAGGAGCTATCTGCTCTCACCTCCTCGTCGGGAGCCCCCAACTTCAGCGTTTGGTCGATCAACTCAATCCCGTGCGATCCATCGAATGAAACTGGGTCGAGACATCACGTAGGCGATGAGCCGGCGAACCGGGCTAAGGACAACAGTCATATCCCACCACGTAGATGTTCCGAGTGCAGTTGCCACGGCTTGAATCTTCTCCGTACGCCATTTCTGGGCGTCGAATGACTCTAACTTTGGAGCCTCCAGAGGCACGAACTTCGGTTCGGGGTATGGCGCTGCTTCCGGCGCCTCTTCGCCTTTCTCTAAAGCGTCTCGGAGTGCAAGGTCATATTTGACCAAATTCACTTCAGCTGTGATGTGGCTCTTTAAGTATTCAAATTCTTGCTGAATATCACGTTTCAAATACTCAGCATTTCTTTGAGACTCCTCCGCAACGCGAGTAAGCTTCTCAACTCTATGCGTCAAGTCGTCCATGGCATCCTGCAAAGCAGAGCTGAACACGACAAACATCAAGAACACGTATTCCCAGTCCGCAGGGCGATGGTCGAGCCACAAGCTTATTCCCAAATATGCACTAGCAAAGGCGATGGCGATGCCGGAACGGACATGATGACTCATGTAAGCTGACCCTCCATTTCTTGCTCGGGCCGCATGTTAGAACCTCAATGGTTGGGAGTCAAAAGGTCGGCGCAGTCTGCGCCTTAGCCAAAAAGAACCGTTGCGATAAACGCGATTGCCGATATGTACCTTATATGGTACATTTCGTTAGTGAGCAAGGAACCCAAATTGCCAGCAGGCTATGATGCACAGTCAGGTGCGCCGGAAAACCAGGGCAAACGGGTTCCGGCGATCTTCTATCGCACGGAGGCAGGTGGCGAACCGGTGCGCGAGTGGCTGAGAAGCCTGCTGCCGGAGGATCGGAAGCGCATCGGAGAGGACATTAAGACTGTTGAGTTCGGCTGGCCTGTTGGAATGCCCGTGTGCAGGCCGTTGGGAGACGGCATCTATGAAGTGAGGACGAGCCTGGGGCAGAACCGAATTGCTCGCGTGCTTTTCTACATCGACAGAAGGGGCCGAATGGTTTTGCTTCACGGATTCATCAAAAAAACGCGGAAGGCACCGCGGGAGGACTTGGGCCTGGCTGAAAGCAACAGGGCCAAGCATCAGAGAGGACTGCAATGAAGGTACGAAAAAGTCGAAAAAAGGTGGACCACAGCGGGTCAACCTTCGACAGCTTTCTTGAACAAGAGGGAATTCGAGAAGAGGTCGAAGCGGTTGCCATCAAGCGCGTGCTGGCCTGGCAACTGGAACAGGCCATGAAGAACCAGCAAAAGACAAAGCAAGCGATGGCGAAACAGCTTCATACTAGCCGGTCACAACTGGATCGTTTGCTCGACCCTCGCAACGTGTCTGTGACGCTGGACACGATCACTCGGGCGGCGCGGGCGCTCGGCAAGCGGGTGATTATTCGCGTTGCCGATGCGAAGGCAGCGAAGCGGGCTTAAACGCCCCGGACGGGTATTGACCGAGATTATGAGCAGGATGATGAGACAAACGGGGAAGCGTGACAGGCATGGCGAAATTGTCGAGCAGCGCGCGCGGAAGAGAGCGGACCACAACGGGTCAACCTTCGACAGCTTCTTAGAACAAGAAGGCATTCGAGAAGAGGTCGAAGCGGTGGCGACTAAGAGGGTTTACCCGCATCTATCTCATACTCACTTTGAACAAGACCACCCGGGCAAGAACGCGTCTCGACGTGGCGAAGGCGAACATCGCGCGGCAGCGGGCCAAACAGGCGGATGCCTGAGCCGATGAGGACCGGCACACGAGTGATGACTAGCCGATCGACGCACCCCGCCGCGAGAAACTGCTGAATGGTGACGCCGCCGTCTACATAGGCATGCTGGAAGCCTCGGGCTTGGAGCTGGCTTCTGATCTTGGGCGGCTCACCGGAGGCCTGCTCGATATACTTGCCAGCGAGCGAGGACAGATCGAGCGGACGGCTGCTCAGCACGACCACCGGTTTCTTGCCGTAGAGTGATAAGTATCCGAGCTTCTGCACGACTTCGAAAGTCCTGCGGCCGATTACGACCACATCAACGGTGGCGAAGAATTCCGTGAAGCCGTGAGGCTCTTGCTCGCCTGACTGAAGAAAGTCGAGCGCGTCGTCCGGGCGAGCCAGAAAGCCATCTACGCTCACACCGCAAAACACAGAGAGTTTCATGGCAGACCTCCGCAGAACGGGCACGGCATGCCGTGCCTCTAGAGCTAGAGTTCGTGGCCGTTGGGGTCGTAAGCCTCGACTGGAGCGAAGAGAGCGGCCTGATGGCCGATCTGGTCGCGGTCGCCGACAACAACGATCTGGGAATTGGCTGAGTCGATGTATTTGCGCGCGGCGTCGAGAACGTCATCGGCGGTGAGGGCGCGGATTTTCTGGCGGTAGGTTTCGAGATAATCGTCGGACAGGCGGTCGAGATAGACGGTGGACAACTGGCCGAGCAATCCATCCTGCGTGGCGACGCCGAGCGAGAAGACCCCGCTCATGTAGCTTTTCGCGCTTTCGAGCTCTTCCGGAGAAACGGAGAGAGCCCTCATGCGGTCCATTTCATAGAAAATTTCGGCGAGTGACGCGGCGACGACGTCGTTGCGGACAGCCGCGCTGACGGTGAAAAAACCGTGCTGGCGGAGAGCGGTGACGCCGCTGCGGGGGCTATAGGTGTAGCCCTTCTGCTCGCGGATGTTCATGACGAGGCGCGAATGGAACGCGCCGCCATAGATGGAATTGGCGAGCGAAAGACGCTGCCAATCGGCGTGGCGGCGGTTGATAGCTATGTTGCCGGCGATGATCTGCGTCTGCACGGTGCCGGGGAGATGCACGAGATGAACCGAGCGGCCAGAATGGCGCGGCGGAGCGAGACTGACGGCGGGATGAGACTCGTGCTCTTTCCACGGGCCGAAGTGGCGCTCGATCTGTTCGAGGGTCGCTGCGGCGGAAAAATCGCCGACGAGAAGGAGAAGAGCGTTCGAGGGCGAATAGTGGTGCGTGTAGAACTCGACGAGCTGGCCGCGCGTGTAAGAGGCGAGCTGCTCTTCGGTGGGCGCAACGATGGCATAGGGATGGTCGCCGAAAAGCACACGGCGGAAACATTCGGAGGCAAGGAAGGAAGGATTGGTGCGCTCGACGCGAAGCGATTCGAGTTTGTGGCGGCGCTCGCGCTCGAAGTCTTCGCCGGGAAAGGAAGCGTTGGAAGCGAGATCGGCGACGAGTTCGAGAAGGCCATCGGAGAATTCGGAAAGGCCGGAAACGGAGATGGCGGAGGTGTCGGCGCCCGCGCTGATGGAGAGATCGGCCCCCATGCGGCGGAGATGCTCTTCAATTTGGAGGCTCGAACGGGACGTGGTGCCAGTGCGAATGACGGAAGCAGCGAGGTCGGCGAGGCCGGGCGTGTGACGGGCGACAGAGGCGTTGCCGCTGCGGATAAAAAGCTGGGCGTTGACTTTCGGGAACTCGCGAGATTCGGCGAGAACGACCTGGAGGCCGTTATCAAGCGTGCGAAGTGTGCGCTGAGGCCAGGCGACAGGGCTTTCCGGGCCGAGCGGCGGGACGGAGCTGAGGCGAGGGTTTGCGGCGGCGGAGGTCATTGCGCGACCTCCTGCGCCGTGGCGGCGGCCTCGGCGGGCGCAGGCTTCGAGACCGGACGGCGAATGAGTATGGCGCGATTGCGCGGAACGAGGAGCTTCTGCGCGGCGGATTGAACTTGCGCCGGAGTGACGGCGAGAAAACCGTCAAGCACAGTGTTGATGCGGTTAGGGTCGCCGTCGAAGAGAGTGAAGCAGGCGAGATAGTGCATCAGGCCGAAGCGGGGCATGTAGGAACCCATGCCGGCTTCGAGATTCGAATAGAAGTCGGCGCGGAATTTGATTTTCACGGCTTCGAGTTCGTCCGCCGTAGTTCCCTTCTGCTGGATTTCATGGATGACTTCGTCGTAGGCGGCGATGGTTTGGTCGGCTGTGTATTCGGGCTTGTGGAAGAGGCGGGTGACGATTTGCGTGGGGCCGTTGTAATCGAAGGCGTCGCCGCCATTGAAGTTGATGCCGCCGTCGGCATCCACGGCGATCTGCTTTTCGTGGACGAGACGATGGTAGATGCGGCCGGCGCGGCCTCCGTGAAGAATGCGGTCGAGCATCGTGGCGGCGTACCAATCGGGAGTGTTGCGCACCGGGGCTTGATAGCCGATGGCCATGGCGGGAAGAGTGCCGAATTTTTCGTCGACGACGCCGCGGCGCTCTTCGGTTTGCGGGGACTCGGAAACGTCGGCGCGCGGAGGCGGCGGGCCCGCGGGAATGTCTTCAAAATAGCGGCGAGCAAGAGTGAATGCGTCCGCAGGCTCGAAATCGCCGAGGATGAGGAGGACGGCGTTATTGGGAGCGTAGTAGGTGCGGAAAAATCTCCGGACGTCGTCGAGAGTGGCGGCGTCGAGATCGGCGAAATCGCCATAAAAATTGTGCGCGTTGGGCCAGTTGCGGAAGGCGACGGGCGGAAGATCGAGCCACGGAAAACCGCCGTAGGGCTTGTTGAGAACGTTGACGCGGACTTCTTCTTTGACGACGTCGCGCTGGTTGCGGAGATTGTCGTCGTCGACTTTGAGGGCGCGCATGCGATCGGCTTCGAGCCAGAGGACGCGTTCGAGAGCGTTCGAGGGGACGGATTCGAAATAATTGGTGACGTCGAAATTCGTGGTGCCGTTGAGCAGGCCGCCGGAGGAGTTGATGAGGCGGATGTGCTCCATTTTGCCGGCGTGCTCGGAGCCCTGGAACATCATGTGCTCGAACAAATGCGCGAAGCCGCTGCGGCCGCGAGGTTCGAGGCGAAAGCCGATCTGGTAATAGACGCCGACGGTGGCGATGGGCGCGGAGCGGTCGGGCGAGACGACGACGCGGAGACCGTTCGAGAGGGTGGTGTGCTCGACGGGAATGCGAAGATGGCTCACGAAGAGATTCTCCTTGGATGCGCGACGCGATGGATCGAACGATGCACGCAACGCAATTAATGATTATTACGCATTTGATGCGCGAATGGGAGAGGAGTTGCGAGGGAACGGCCGGAAGAGAGATTCCTCCGCTGCTTGGTCGCGAAGGCCGCGAATCGCGGCCTGAAAAGAAGACGCGACCACTTCGGTCGGAATGACAACGGGAAGATAAATCGACAAAGTGGCGGACACAACGGATACGGCGCAGAACGAGATAAGGGAAGGCACAGGGGAGCGAGGCGGGCGAAGGGCAGAATTTGCAGCGTGATAACATGAAATGCGGGGGAATTCAGGAGAGAAGCGACCGTGCATCTGGCGTTGACGATTTTGCTGGGGGCGATTGCGGCGGCGTGGATTGCGGGCGTTACCGCGATTGTGCGGGGAACGCTATCGATGCCGTCGATTTACGATGTCGAGCCGCTGAAGGCCGCGGAGTGCCCGAGCGTTTCGGTACTGTTTGCGGCGCGGGACGAAGCGGAGAAATTGCCTGGCGCGGTCGAGACGATGCTGGGTCTGGATTATCCGCGATTTGAAGTGGTGGCAGTGGACGACCGATCGACGGACGCCACGGAAGAGATTCTGGTGCGTGCGGAAACGAAAGACGCGCGGCTGCGGCACGTGCGCGTGGAAGAATTGCCAGCCGGGTGGCTGGGAAAGCCGCACGCGCTGGAACGGGCGTACGAAAATTCGACGGGCGAATGGCTGGTGTTTACGGACGCGGACGTGCATTTCGAGCCGGACCTGCTAAGGCGAGCGGTCGCTCTGGCCGAACGCGAGGGATGGGACCACATGCCGCTGCTGGGACGGCCGAAGATGTTTACCGTGGGCGAAAAGATGGCGATGACCTTTTTTGGAGTGAGCTTCATGGTTGGAGTGATGCCCTGGAAGGCGAGCGACCCGGACTCGGGAATGTATGCGGGAGTGGGGGCGTTTCAGATGATCCGGCGGAGGGCGTACGAAGGTAGCGGGACGCACCGGCGGCTGGCGATGGAAGTAATCGACGACGTGAAGCTGGGGAAAATGGTGAAAGAGGCGGGATTCCGGTCGGGCGTGGCACGGGCGGAAAACGCGGTGAGTGTGCACTGGCACGCCGGGATTCGGAACATGGTGCGCGGAACGGAGAAGAATTTTTTTGCGGCGTCGGGATTCAGCCTGGGACGGACGGCGTTTCATATTTTGGGGCTGCTGATGATGTGCGTGTTGCCGTGGGTGGCGCTCGCCGTGACGCACGGATGGGCGCGTGGGTTTGCGGCGGTGTGCGTGGCGCTGGCGATTGGACTGCAGGCGGGAGTGGCGGTGGACTTCGGAGTATCACCACTCTTCGCGTTGTCGCATCCGCTGGGAGCGATCTTATTTTCGTGGATGCTGGGGCGATCGACGGTGGTGACGCTGCGGCAGGGCGGGATTCGGTGGAGAGGGACTTTCTATCCGCTGGAGGAGTTGAAGCGGGGAGCGGTATAGACGAGAGCGAGGGGGGAGGCCGCCACATCGGGCAGGCCTCGCGGCTCACCGGGCGTGGATCAGCGGAAAAAGGAATAGCCGATGTAGATGACGTTGAAATCCACGCCGGGGTTATAGGAGCTGCGATTGGCGTTGGAGATGTGCTGGTATTTGTAGCCGATGGACCAGGCGCGCGTGCGCGATGAGTTGAAGTGCTGTACCCCGCCTTGAAAATCAAACGTGAAATTGAATTGCGTGCCGACGGGAATGTCGTAGGGGACTTTGTGGACGAACGCGGCAAAACCGGCAGTCGAGGCGCCGAACGGCTGCCACTGGCTGCGGCGGCGGAAATTGAGTTTCAAGCCGATAGGATTGACGCCGCCGCCATAGACGGTTTCGCGACCGGTCTGGCAATAGATGGGGCTGCCACCGGAGGGAGCGCAGTTGATGTAGGTGGGCTGGCCGAGAACTTCCACGGGGATGACGTCGAGAGTGTAGCGCAGCGAAAGATTGCGCGGTTCCCAGATGGTGCGCGAATAGCGCAGGCCGACGACAGAGAGCTGGCGACCGCTGGGAGTGGTGCCGATGAGAGTGGGGTTATTGAACGACGCGCCGCCCCAGACGCCGAATTCGTTGTTGGGGATGGAGTTTGACTTCGCGGCAACGGCAAGTTGGCCGAGCGCACCGGGCGCAGCAAATACGATAACGACCAACAGCGCGACGACAGCAAAGATCGACCGCTGCACGAACCTCATACCATCTCCACGCAAGAGTCCTCTCGCAATCGAGGAAATATGACGCACAACCATTATGCAGTTTTCTTCGACTTTCGGGGGCGTGGTTCTTGCGGGACAACAGCGGGCGGTTGCGTAGCCGAGACAGGAGCAACTTCAGGAGAAGCAGCAGGCGAAGCCGAGGAATTTGGAGATCCGGGCGCAGGAAGATCGAAGAGGGCGCCGATGTCGCGCTGCTTGAGGGCGCGGACTCTGTCGCGAAGCGCAGCGGCACGCTCGAATTCGAATTTGCGAGCGGCTTCGCGCATCTGCTCTTCCATCTGGACGACGACGCGGCGGAGGTCCTCTTCGCTGCGAATTTCGTCAGGAGCGGGGGCGGCATTGGGAATCGTGAGGTAATCGGCTTCGACAATTTTGGCGAGCGACATGTCGGCGGCTTTGACGACGGAGTACGGCGTGATGTTGTGCTCGCGATTGTAGGCTTCTTGCTTGGCGCGGCGGCGGCTGGTCTCGCCGATAGCCTGGCGCATGGAATCGGTCATCGTGTCGGCGTAGAGGATGGCGCGGGCTTCGACGTGGCGGGCGCAGCGGCCGATGGTCTGGATGAGCGAAGTGGCGCTGCGGAGATAGCCTTCCTTGTCCGCGTCGAGGATGGCGACGAGCGAGACTTCGGGAAGATCAAGACCTTCGCGGAGGAGGTTGATGCCGATGAGGACGTCGAATTCGCCGCGGCGAAGGTCGCGAAGGATGCGGATGCGGTCGAGCGTTTCGATTTCGGAGTGGAGATAGCGGCAGCGGACGCCGACTTCGGAGAAATATTCGGCAAGGTCCTCGGCCATGCGCTTGGTGAGCGTGGTGACGAGGACGCGCTCGTTGCGCTCGGCGCGAATCCGGATTTGTTCAAGGAGATCGTCGACCTGGCCTTTTACCGGGCGAACTTCGACTTCGGGATCGACGAGACCGGTGGGACGGATGACCTGCTCGACAAAAGCACCTCCGGTTTTGGTGAGCTCGTAGGGGCCGGGCGTGGCGGAGACGTAGACGACTTGATTGGTGCGATGCTCGAATTCTTCGAAGGTGAGCGGACGATTGTCGAGCGCCGAGGGCATGCGGAAGCCGTATTTGACGAGTGTTTCCTTGCGTGCGCGATCGCCATGGTACATGCCGCGGATTTGCGGGATGGTCTGGTGTGATTCGTCAACAAAGAGCAAGTAATCCTGCGGGACGTAATCGAGGAGCGTCGGCGGAGCTTCTCCCGGCAGGCGCCCGGAAAGGTGGCGCGAGTAATTTTCGATGCCGTGACAATAGCCGATGGAGCGCATCATTTCGATGTCGAAGAGAGTGCGCTGGACGACGCGCTGCGCTTCAACGATTTTTCCCTGCTTCGATAGCTCGCCCTTCCACCATTCGAGTTCTTCGTAAATTCCCTGAATGGCGCGCTCGCGTTGTTCGGCGGGCATGACATAGTGCGTCTTCGGATAGATCGGGAGGCGGACCGTCTCGCCGTCGCGAAGGCGCACTTCTCCGGTGAGCGGATCGATTTTGCGGATGGCTTCGATCGTGTCGCCCCACATTTCGACGCGGACCGCGAAGTCTTCATAGGGCGGATAGATTTCGATTTTGTCGCCGCGGACGCGGAAAGTGCCGCGGCGGAGATCTTCGGCGCGGTCGTATTGAATTTCGACGAGCTTGCGGAGGATGGACTCGCGTGCGATCGACTGACCCTTTTCGAGCATGAGCATCATGCCAAAGTAGGCTTCGGGAGATCCGAGGCCGTAGATGCAGGAAACGGATGCGACGATGATGACGTCGCGGCGCTCAAAGAGCGAGCGAGTGGCGCTCATGCGCAGCTTATCGAGCTCGTCGTTGATGGTGGCTTCTTTTTCGATGTAGGTGTCGCTCGAAGGAACGTAGGCCTCGGGCTGGTAATAGTCGTAGTAACTGACGAAATATTCGACAGCGTTTTGCGGGAAGAAGGCGCGAAATTCGTGGTAGAGCTGGGCGGCGAGCGTCTTATTGTGGGCCATGACGAGAGCCGGGCGATTTTGCTGCTCGATGATTTTCGCCATGGTGAACGTCTTGCCGGAGCCGGTGACGCCGAGCAGGACCTGATGGCGTTCGCCGTCGGACAGACCACGGCTGAGCTGGTCGATGGCCTGGGGCTGATCGCCGCGAGGGTCGTAGTCGCTTTGAAGCTTGAAGTTCGTCATGCAAGCGCTCAGTAAGCTTACCGCAGGATGCGGAAACTCTTTATTATAGCGCACAGCGCAAGCGTGCGAAGGATAGCTGCATGATCGCGAGGCGGGCGCTTGTTGCAAGCTTTTATTCCTAGGAAGAGGGAAATCATGAGTTTATTTAGAGACCGGATGCGTGCTGAGAAGCGGTCTTTGCATCGCTGCCACGTGATTGTCGCTGTGCTCGTGATGGCAGTAGGAGCCTTCGCGGCTGGCCCGGGTTTGTTGCCACCGTTTGGCGCCTGGAAGCGCGTGTCTGACAAGCCGATCCTTTCACCGCAGGGCGACGGCTTCGAATCGGCAGGGACGTTCAATCCGGCAGTGGTCAAGAAGGATGGCGAGTTCGTGATGCTGTATCGCGCGCAGGACCACGATGGAACGTCTTCGCTTGGCTATGCGACGAGCAAAGACGGCATTCATTTCGAACGGCGCACAACACCCGTCTTGACCGCGCAGGAACCATACGAGAAAGGCGGCGGAGTGGAGGATCCGCGGCTGCAGAAATTCGGAGACACCTATTATCTGACTTATACAGGCTACAACAACGTGGACGGAGTGGGACCAGGGCACAAAGATGCGCAGCTTTGCCTGGCGACATCGAAGGATTTGATTCATTGGGACCGGAAGGGCGTGATTCTGCCGGCATACAAAGGGACGTGGAACACGAACTGGACAAAGTCCGGCGCCATTGTGCCGGAAAAAGTTCACGGGAAATACTGGATGTATTATCTCGGCGACGCTCGGGGGCCCTATCCGCAAATGGGACTCGCGGTGTCCGATGATTTGTTGCATTGGAAAGACGCTTTGGACCATCCGGTGCTTGGAAATCGTCCAGGAATGTTCGATGCGCGCGTGGTGGAGCCGGGGCCGGCCCCAGTGATTACGCAGGAGGGGATACTTCTGATCTACAACGGAGCGGGCGACGATTTGGTGTATTCAACCGGGTGGGCGATTTTCGACAAGAAGAATCCCGCAAAGGTGCTTGGCCGAGCGCCAGGTCCCATTTTTGGACCTGAGAAAGAATGGGAGAAAGTTGGCCAGGTGCCGAACGTGGTGTTTGTTGAAGGGCTCGTACGAGAGCCAAACCGCTGGCTTTTCTACTATGGCGGCGCCGACAAGTACATCGGCGCAGTTGCCACGCAAGTGCCAAGCCTGAATTCTGACTGAGAATTTCCTTCGAAACGCCGCCGAGGATGAAACCATCGAATTAGTTGACATGCACGTAAATCCGATGTAGAAGCCGGAGCGAGGACACCGCACCTCACCTCCTGAGGAGATCTCCCGTGGAAAAGCTATCCAAACCCTCCTGGAAAAAGAAGTCGAATGACGCGTGGGTCACTGATCTGGGCCGAAACCAAGCAGAGATATTGGTGCTGAGGCTTTCAAGGGAAGAAGCCCGGAAACTTCGCTCGAGCCGCCGAGCCGCAAAGAGCTATCTCGAAAGGCATAAATTTTTCAAGGCGAAGCTCAACGCGGTTGCCGTTGGCAGGTTCCCGCCTGTCGCATCGAAGTCCGCAAAGCAAGCAAAGGCAGGTTCCGCCAGCGCCTCGGTGGAATTCATCATTCTCCATTCGCCGAACAGCGCGGTCTTGATGGTCCCCGTGCCGAAGGTGCCGTAGGAAACCGCATCTGCGCGGCAGACGCGAGAGTTCCGCAGGCCCCTGCGCTAATTCGCGAAGTTCAGGCGACGCAGCATTTTTGTAAAGCGTGAATCGCCGCGAAGAGGGTCCATGGCGGCGTCTACCCTCAGCCAGGCCAGAAAGACGTCGCGCTGCGCGAACGCGTTTTCAAGCGACTGGAACGCCTCATCCTTTTGGCCCAAAGCTGCGTAGATGGCGGAGAAGAAGTAGGGTGGGACGTAAGCGAGATGAGAGCGCTGGCGCAACTGGTCGAGAATCTTGTCCGCATCGGCTACCCGTCCTGCCATGGCATAGGCGCGGCCGAGTCCCACGACGCGCGCCGGATCGTTGTTCGAGAGACTGACGGCCTTTTGAGCAGCCACGATAGCCTGCTCATACTGCCCTTCGCCAAGATAGCTTGAGCCCATGCAGTCGTAGGCCCCCGCTGAATTGGGATCAAGCTCCAGCGCGTTTTGGCATTGCTGGATGGATTGGTCGAACTCGCGCACAAAGTAGAGCACAAAACCGGATGTCACCTGTGTTGTGATGGAAAGAGGATCCAGGTCCTGCGCCTTCCGGCTCTGCTCCAGCGCTTCGGCTTTCCGTCCGAGAGCCGCGAGGAAAAAAGAGTAAATGCGGTGGCTCTCCGCGTCGCTGGGGTTGAGCTGCAGCGCCCGCTTGAATTCCCTTTCCGCGCCTGCCCAGTCCCAATCGCCATAGAAATAGACGGCACCCAATTCGTAATGGCCCTGCGCGAGGTCGGGATCGAGCTGGAGAGCGCGGAGCGCGTTCTCTTTAGCTTTGGGCATCGAATCCCGGGGAGGGATATCCACGGCGGACCAGTAATAGTAGGAAAGTCCCGCGTAAGCCGGAGCATAGTCCGGGTCGATGCGGATGGCGTCTTCAAAGTAAGCTTGGGCCTTGGCATGCTGGTCGGGAGTTCCGTTGTTCAGGTAATTCCCTTTCAGATAGGCTTCGAGAGCGGCCGGGGCGACCGCACGCGAGTTCGAGAGACGCGTCTGCTCCTGCGGCGTAAGCTGGACTTTCACTTCATCCGCGATGGCTTTGGCGACTTTCTGCTGGAGTCCCAAAACGTCGCGCGCGTCTCCTTCGTAGCTCTGAGCCCAAAGATTCTTGTCTGTGGAAGCCTGAATCAACTGGGCGGTAATCCTGACTTTGTTTCCCGAGCGAAGCACGGAACCCTCGACGACAGCATCCACTTGCAAATCCGCGGCAATCTGAGGAAGAGATTCTTTCGTGTCCTTATAACGCATGGCAGAGGTGCGCGAAATCACGCGAAGGGCGCTGATCTGCGCGAGCTGCGTGGTGAGTTCATCGGTCATGCCTTCGGCGAAGTAATCCTGAGCGGGATCGCCGGACAAGTTTTCGAGCGGAAGAACGGCAAGCGAGCGAATTGGCGAGGCTGAGGCGTGCGGCATGAGCCGCTCGCGCAATCCGTCGAAGTTCAAGGCGAATAGAAACACCAGGACTGCAGCGATGCCGACGGCAACCCAAGCCATAACCGGAGGACGAGATTTCTTCTGTAAAGGAACATCGCGCAAAGAGAATATCGGAGTTGAGGCGGAGCCGAGGGTTTCGAGCGCCGAGCGAATTTCGGCGGCGCTTTGATAACGGACCGCCGGATCTTTCGCAAGACACTTCCGAATCAAGGCCGAAAGGGCCACGGGAACATGATCGGGGAGGGGCGGAGGAGGGTCGCGCATGATTGCGGAGACCACTTCCAGTCCGGAGTGAGCGGAGAATGGACGATGGCCGCTGGCCATTTCGTAGAGGAGGACGCCGAGAGCCCAAATATCGGAGCGCTGATCTGCAGGCTCGCCCCGAAGCTGTTCCGGCGCCATATAAGGAAGGGTGCCGGCAAGCGGATCAGATTCGGCGAGAATTGCCTGCGAGCGAGTGACGACTTCTATTTCCTCCGTACGGAGCCTCGTCGCCAGACCAAAATCCAGAACTTTTGCATTGCCCTCCGGAGTGATGATGACGTTGTCGGGCTTGAGGTCGCGATGAACGACGCGATGCTGGTGAGCGTGAGCAAGTGCGTCGGCAATCTGCGCGCCGTAGCGAAGAGTTTGCTCTGTGGGAAGGCCGGTGGGTGGGATCAGAGCGCGGAGCGAGCGTCCGGCGACGTACTCCATGGCAATGAATGCGGTGCCCGTTTCGTCGCCAATTTCGTAGATGGAGCAGATATTGGGATGGTTGAGCTGAGAGACGGAGCGGGCTTCGCCGAGAAGCTGATTTCGAGCGGGAAGATTGTCTTTGAGGCTGGCGGGCAGGACTTTTATGGCGGCGTCGCGGTCGAGGCGTTCATCGCGCGCGCGAAAAACTTCACCCATGCCACCAACGCCGATTCGTTCCAAGAGGCGGTAGTGGCCTAGGCGCTCGGTCGCCATGAGGAGATCCTCGTAGCCGGTTATCTTAGGACACAGCTGAAAGAGCGTCAACGCAGAGAGGCAGGCGGGAGCATGGAGATATGCGTTTGAGTTTTCACAGCGCCGGTGTGGTGCAGAGACGAGCCGGACTGGATACTTTTTACTTCATAGTCCATCTGCTCGTTAACAGTTTCCGTGGACGAGACAATCCAACCGGTCGACAGCGAGATGGAAGCGAGGCTTTCGGCGGTGCCGGTCCAGGAGCCTGAGGTGCGTAGGCCGTTGCGGAGATAGTCGTCGGGCGTTGTGTCGCTATGTGAACCGCGACGGATAAGATTGGACTCGGTGAGGATTACAGCGCAGAGCTGTGGCTTGATGGCTTGCGGAGCGGGCGCGGAGCCGCTCGCTGTGGAAGACGCAGAGTCTGCGAGCCTCTGCGTATCAGGAGGCGCTTGGGATGCGCAGGTCTCGTCGCGGAGATATGTGGATTCAATGCGCCAAACGAGACCGCGCAGGGGGAGATTTTGCGCGGGGACTTCGCGAGTCCATTTCTGGCCAATTGCGATTCCCTTCTCCGGAAGCCCCGCCGCGTGACCGAAACCGCTAAGCCAAGCCTTCGCGGAATCGGCGACGGGTGGGTTCGAAAAAATATCTTCGAGGCCGGAGATGCTGGAGACAGCGCCATTCGGAGACATGGTGAACTCCATCGAGCGGCCCTGGAGCTTGTCGTAGAGATTTTCAAAGGCGACGGTGGCGGGATCGTAGGCGTCGCTCGAGGAAGAGGCATCGGCGAGATCGTAGGTGACACGAACGCGAGTGCCAGAGGGAGCAGGGCTGAGGATTTCGAGAGTGACCTCGAGAGAGGTGGCGCGATCTTCTTTTTTTGCGCCTTCGGGATTCATGATCGGGGATGTTGTGGAACCCCGGACACTCGTTTGCGTGTCGATGCGGTAGCGGAAGGTTTCACCTTTTTCGAGAAGAGGCGAAAGATGGACGCGGGGCGATTTTTCACGGGCAGCGACCTTGAGGCATAGAGCGACGCAAAAAAGAAGGAGAAAAGCACATAGGCGGCGATTTCCTCTGAGGCGGTGAAGCAAGGCCATGAAAAAACGCTAGCACATGGCTACGGGCGAGACAAATTTCCACCGCGAGCGCTACTGGACGAGGGTGGGATAGAGCCTGGCGGCAACGGAAGCAAGCACGACGAAAATGAAGGCCATGACAGCCAGATCAAGCGCGAACGGATGCATGCTCTGCCCGCCCAAGACCATGATTCCGCGAAGCGAATCGACAAGGTAAGTGAGCGGATTCATCAGCGCAACGCCTTGCAGCCAACCGGGCATGAGGATGAGCGGATAAATTGCGCTGCTGGCGAAAAACAGCGGCATCGTAAGGACCTGGCCGATGCCCATGAAGCGCTCGCGCGATTTCACGATGCAGGCGATGATGAGAGAAAACGTGGAAAACACGGCGGAGCCGAGAGCGACGGCGAAGACGACTCCAGCGATCGCAAATGGATTCCAACGAATAGGAACGCGCATGGCAAAGGCGATGATGTAGATGATGAAGCTCTGAATGACGCCGCGGAATCCAGCGGAGACGGCTTTGCCGGCGACAAGAGACGCGCGACGAGCGGGACTGACGAGAAGCTTGTGGATCAGTCCAAGGTCGCGCTCCCAGATGACAGCGATGCCGTAGAAAATCGCGGCAAAGAGAACGCTTTGGGCGAGGATGCCGGGAGTCATAAAGGCGAGATAGCTGAGATTGCCGGTGGGAATGCCCCGGACCTTGCTGAACACCTGGCCGAAGATGACAAGCCACAGGACAGGCTGGAGAGCGCGGGTGAAAAGCTCTGTGGGATCGCGGAAGAGCTTCTTCAGCTCTACCTGAGCAATGGCTGCCGTCTCCTCAAAAAATGCAGGCAAAAACGGGCGTTCAGCCAAGGCGGCCGGCGGTCCGGCGAGTTTGGCGGATGTCACGGTAGTTTCCTCCTTCTTGAATTGAACCGCCACTATAGTGCGCGAAGACGTCGTCGAGCGTAGCATCGTCGCCGAGAGACGCTTTGAGAACAGCGGGCGCGCCGGTGGCGGCTATTTTTCCCAAGTGCATGAGAGCAAGAACGTCGCAAAGCGTATCGGCCTCATCCATATCGTGCGTGGTGATGAGGATGGTCATCCCGAACTCGGAGCGGAGATTGTGGAGCCGTTCCCAGACGGTGTGGCGCGCAACGGGGTCGAGACCAATAGAAGGCTCGTCGAGAAAGAGGACGGCGGGGCGATGCAGCATCGCCTGTGCGAGTTCGAGGCGGCGGATCATCCCGCCGGAGTACGTTTTGACAAGCTTCTTCGAGGCGTCCGCGATGCCCATAAATTCAAGGGCCTCGGCAATGCGAGAGCCGCGCTCGCCGTGCGGCATTCCGTAGAGTTTGGCGCTAAGCATCAGATTTTCCTCTCCGGTTAGACCGCCATCGGCGCTGAGTAGCTGCGGGACATAGCCAATGCGCCGGCGGACTTCGGCGGGAGACTGACCAACATCAAAACCTGCGACCAAAGCATGGCCCGAAGTGGGATCAAGCAGCGTAGTGAGCATTTTAATGGTAGTGCTTTTGCCGGCGCCGTTGGGACCGAGAAGGCCGAAGATCTGACCGTAGGGAATGTGGAGATCGAGATGATCGACGGCGGTCATTTCGCCAAAGCGGCGCGTGAGAGATCGTGTTTCGATGGCGCCCGGAGACGGCGAAGCGGGTTGTGAGGAAGACATAGAGCGCTATTTTGTCCCCTTTTCTGAACGGACGGGGGGAAGCAAAAGAGGGTTTCGGGAAACTCGATGACGTGAACAAATCCGCGCAGGGTTCATTTTGCCAGAGAAGCCGAAGGAACGGAATGAATGGCGGGAGAGGACAGATTGCCGGTCAAAGAAAATGTCTTCTGCGTGGCGACACCGTCTTCAGAATTTTCGGAGAGAACTTGTGGGAGGCGCGAAAGCGGGGTGACCGAGACGCGCAGATCTGCTCGGCGAGAGAAATCCACAGATCCCGAAATGCCGAACTCCTGATTGGTACCGCCAAGACGCAAGCTCGCAATTTGGATGCGCCCATCGGCACAGGAGAACCGCGCAGAGCCGGAGCGGAAGGCGCTGGCGCCCGGCCGGACGGAAAGGGCTGCAAGCGACTCGGCGAGATTGATTCCGCGAAACTCAGGGTTCTGAAGATCGAGCGAGCCGCGGCAAGAGAGAGACGATACGAGAGACGAGCGGTCCGTGCCTTCCGCGCGGATGGAAAGCGTGCCGGAAGCAAGACCGGAAAAGGTGGGAAGGTTTGTGACAGATGAAGCGGCCACATTGGAGAGATCGATGCGCGCCAGCTTTACATCGGCGGAGTAAGTGGGCGCGCCGCGGAGGTCAGCGAGAAATTCACCGGCGACTGTGCCGTCGGAAAATTGAGCGCGCGCAGAAGTGAGTTCGATCGTTCGGCCGCGGATGGAGAGATTCGATTCGAGCTTATGAAGGACCACGGGAGGAAGGGTGAATTGAGCGACGGTAACGCTGCCTTTCGCGGCGAGATTCTCAGGCATGACGATGGCCGGGGAGCTGGGATTGAGAAACGGGAGCAGGCGGCTGAGAAAACTCTGCTTCCAGCGAGGGTCGAGCCAGCGGTCGAGGTCGGCAGCAACAAGATCGTCCGCGGAAAGATCGAACTGCCATCCAGAAGAGGCGTCATGGCGCTCGAACAATCCAGTCCAGTGGGCGCCGAAAGCGTCCGCGGCAGCGAGAGTGATGGTGTGCGCGGCGGGTTTCCAATCAGCGTGAGCGCGAATGCCAAGAATGCGTTGGTTGAGAAATGGTGTCTGAAGCGATGCGCCCGTCACGGCACTGCCCCAATCGGCAGTTCCCTGCGGCTGCTGCCGCCATGGGGGTGAGCCCGCAGGCCAACGAAGGTCGCAACGAAGAGGTCCCTCAAGATCCCAACCACGCGAAAGGTTCCAACCAAAAGCCCCGGCCGCGGAGATGAGGTCGCGTGCGTGCGCCACTTCCCCTGAAATGGCAAGCGGAGCGAAGCCGCGAGGGGCCGGTTTGGAGGGCGCCTCGAGGCGCAGAGAGCCGTCCGATTCACCAAAGGAAAGGCTCACCGGCGAGAGCGACCAATGCCCTGCGGTAGTTTGAATTAAACCGGGACTGAGGCGGATGGGAACACGCAGACGCGGGCCGGTGAGGACGGCACGATTCCAAGCCAAAGAGGCTTCGTCGAGACGCGGGGGCCAGCCTTGCGACGAGAGACGCAGGCGCGCCGTGCCCAACAAGGAGATGTCGGAGGCGACGTCCGGGCGGAAAGCTCGAATCCAGGCCAGGAAATCGTCGAGGGCGATTTCGCTCGAGTCGACTTTTGTGGCGGAAGAGAGACGAACCGGTTCGCCGGAACCATCAACGGCAGACCAATCGAGGGCAGTGGTGAAGCCAATTTTCGAGTGAGGCGCTTCGAGGGCGGCGCCGGTGATTTGAAATCTTTGCTGCGAGGGGTCGAGCTGGGCGTTCGCGGTGAGAGCGAGCGAGGGATTGTCGGAACGCGCCGCAAGGTCCCAGCGATGGAGACCAGAGAGATTGGCGCGCGCAGTGAGGGACCAGGCGTCTTCGATCGCGTGGGCGTCGATTTCGAGATTCATCAGGCCGCGGATGCCAAAGTCGTTGTTGCGGGCAAGCCGCAGAAGATCGGAGACGGAGGCTCCACTCCAGTAAATCTGAAGCGCGGCAGGACGGAGCCGGGAAGACGTGCCGCCAACCTGGCCGGCGACGCGGAGCGTGCCCGGCTGCTGAAGAATCACTGGGGCGCGAAAGGGAGAAGCCGTGAGGTCGAGACGCCAGTGGCTGGGGCCGGCAGGCTCGATATAGCCGCTCACATCAACGAGAGCAAAGGGCAGTTTTTCCCGTTCGATTTTGAAATTGATGCGTCCTCCATCAACTTCGATGCGGTTCAGGGCAAAGCCGGGAAGCCCGCGAGGAGGAGGTCCGACGAATTGTGCGGGCAAGGTAGAGGCGGACGGGCGCGGGAGCCATTCCTCGAAGTTCCAGTCTCCGTCAGCGTCGCGAACGAGATTGAGGCTTGGCTGGCTGAGCAGCACGCGACCAAGAACGAGATGCCCGCGTAGGAGGCCTGGAAGACTGAGGCGAACGCTGAGAGATTCGGCGCGGAGGAAATATTCGTAGCCGAAACGGGGGTCCTCAGCGACGGAGACAGAGTAGGCGATGACTTCAGGCCCCGACCACAGAGTGAAGCTGTAGTTTCCGACTTCGACAGGGCGTCCGAATGCCGCCGATAGGTGCGCAGTGATGATATGGCGGAGGCGCGTGTGACGGATCAGGAGCGATCCGGCTTCGTTGAGCAGCGAGACCACCAGAAAGGCGACGGCAAGGATCGCGAGCGCGCGAAGCAAAACTCGCGGACGAGTTCCCGGAAGATCCGACGCCTCGGTGGAAGCTGGGGACTGCAGATCGGGCGTCAGGGCATCGGACACGGTCGAATCCAGCGCGGGGGGGATTGCGTGAGCAGCATCAGTGGATCTCTTTTAACATGCGGTGCCAGCGGGTGCGGGTGGGAAGATGGGCGAGCGTTTGCTCCATCCCCCGAAGCGATGCGCCCAGGCCTCGATTGGCATAGTCCTGGTCCGAAGCGCGGACGGACCAATAGATGAACATCGGGCGGCCGATTATCGCGTCGCGATCGACAAACCCCCAATAGCGACTGTCGGCGCTGTGATCGCGATTGTCGCCCATAACGAAATACTTTCCGGGCGGGACGGTGACTTGGCCGTCGCGAACCTCGGTTGAGAGAAAATGGACCCAGTCCTCCGGCAGCCCCCCAGGCATATATTCAGGAATCGTGGGAGGAAAATCCTCAGCAAAAGGATCCGCATAGAGAGGATCGAGAGTGACGTAGGATTCGGAGAGCGGCTTGCCATTGACGTAAACCTTCTCGTCGACAATTTTCAGGCGGTCGCCCGGCAGGCCGATGACTCGCTTCACGTAGTTGGCATGTTCGCCGTAGGGATAGCGGAAGACGATGATGTCGCCACGGCGAATGTCGCGGTAAGGGAGCAGCTTGTCGTACCAGGCGCCGTTGCCGCCGAAGATGAATTTGTTGACAAGCAGGTGATCTCCGACGAGAAGCGTCGGCTCCATCGACTCGGAGGGAATCTTGTAGGCTTGGGCGACGAATGTTGTGCCGAATAGAGCGAGAAGAATGGTGATCAGGAGGGATTCGAGGAGTTCGCCCCAGGTGGCGGAGTGGCGCGCGGATTCATGGGCCGGATGGTCCACCTGCGGCGGGGCTTCGATTGCGCTGCTGCTCAACGCGAACGCCTCCCGGCGTTTTCTCAGGAGTGCTGGAGAGTTTCCAGAGCCAGGCGCGCGGCGCCCTGCTCGGCCTCTTTCTTGCTGCGCCCGGTGGAGGAAGAAAGACGGCGGCCGCCCTGCCAGACTTCCACTTCGAAAAGCTTCTGATGATCGGGCCCCGACTCGCTGCCGACGCGATATTCCGCTTTTCCCAGATTGCGCTGCTGGAGCCATTCCTGCAACGCAGATTTATTGTCTGCGAGGTCAATGTCGCCCGCTGTGTCGCGCCCGGAAAGAGCGGGATCGAGAAGAGTACGCCGGAGGAACCGCGCGGCGGCATCCAGACCGGAGTCGAGATAGATTGCTCCAGTAACGGCCTCATAGGCATCCGCGAGCAGGCGTTTCTTCTCGCGACCGCCTGTCTTTTCCTCGCCAGGTCCGAGGCGAAGGAAATGGCCGAGAGACAGACGGCGTGCAGCGGCATGCACAGAAGCGGCGCTGACGAGCTTCGCGAGGCCCTTCGAAAGCTGACCAGCGTCCCAATCGGGAAAGGCAAGAGAAAGATGTTCGCTCGTTACCAGGCCGAGTACACGGTCCCCAAGAAATTCAAGGCGCTCGTTATCGTCCTTCGCCGATTGCTGGCGATGCGAGCGATGCGTAAGAGCCCGCTCGAGGATTTCAGGATGAGAGAAGCGATGGCCGACGGCGGATTCGACCTGCGTGCGTTCCTCGTCGGTCATCGCCTTGAATTCCCTCCTGCTTCTCTCATAAGGGCATTATTTCGGCTGTGAAGACTCCGCTTTCTTAGCTTCGTCCGCACCCTGCTTGCAAGCGCTTACCAACCCGCCGGGCTCGGACGCACACTTGTTGTATGCATCGACGGCTTCGGGATACTTCTTCTCCGCCTTGTAGTCAACCCCCAAGATATAGAAATCCGTGGGGTCAGGACTGAGCGAAAGCTTTTCGGCAGTTTGCAGTTCCGTGATGGAGTCCTCGTAGTCCTGGCGGCGGAAATAGACCAGGCCGAGGCCACTATGAGCCTGCGCCAAGCCACCGTTCTTGGCCTTTTCGAACTGTTCGTCGGTCATTTGCGCCGGCTTCTGCATAGTGCCGAAGAGGGTGATGGCATGTTTCAGATAGCCTTCTGCTTTGTCGAGTTTGCGGTCGGCATCCATGTCGTTGGGATCGTAATAGTGAGGAATCACCCAACCAATGACAACGAGCGCATTGATGTTGTCCGGGTTCAGGGCGAGCGCCTTGTCTCCCGCAGCATACATTTTGTCGAGTTCCTGCTTGCTCAAATAGGCGTTGACCAGACGGCCGTACACTTCCGACGTATATTTTCCCGAGGGATATTGCTTGACGAAAGCCTCGCCAAGACTGATCAGCTTATCGGGGTCCCCGTCAGGCGTTGCGTAGATTGCCTTGTACGCCGCCTCTTCGGCCGGATCAATCTTAGGCGGCGCCGCGGGCTGTTGGCCCGCCGCCTGCGTGCTGCCGGTCTTTCCGGCTTCCTGCTGCTGGCCGCTCGACGTTAGCGACGGCGGCTGGCTCTGCTGCGCCGAAGCGGCAGAGACGGCGAATAGGCAGGCGGCCAAGAAAATTCCGAGCTTGCCTGCTCTGTTTGACTGATTCATCTGCTTCCCCTTCCTCTTTATGTGGTTTGAAACTGCCCCACGTATAAATCGCATATGACGAAAATCCCTACGGCTGAGCCGCGCCGGAACCTCCGGAAGGACCCGGCGGCGGATTGGCGGAATCGATCGCCTTTTGGGCGGCGACGCGAGCGGCCTCAGGCGCTCCGCGCACATCCAAGGCCGCATGAAATTCCTGAGCGGCGCTATCAGAATCCCCTTCCAAGCCGAGAATCCGGCCCAAATAAACGTGCGACCAGGCGAGCGTTTCGGGATCGACGGGATCAGGCTTGCCGGCCTTCGCCGCATCGGCGGATTCCCCGAGAACCTGCTGGAAGAGATCCTTTGCTTGATCCACGTTTCTCATCAGGACAGATGCGACTGCAAGACCGTAGATCGCCCGCGGTTCGCCGGGATGCTTCGAAAGAATCGCCTGGAACTTTTCGGCTGCTCCGGCGCCATTGCGGAGCGCGATATCGCGATTGGCCAGCGCGATTTCTGTATCGAGCTGCGACACATGAGACTCGGTCAGCGACGAAGCGGCGGCGCCTGAGCCGCTCGCCAAGGACGCGAATTTTATGCCTTGGAGCCGCTTTTGCTCCGCGGCAACGTCGATTCCCGCGATCAGGTCCGGGAAATAATACGTCATCGCAGGTTCGGCTTTTTCGAATTTCATCAGTTGGGTGACCATAGGACGGACCAGGATGAAGCCGGACGCGTCCTCGTCCGCGAGCGCCTTTTCGAGCTGCGCTGCAGGAGGATTTTCGATGCGCAGCTCGACGGCCTTGATGAGGCATTCGTCGGCGAAGGATATGAAATCGGACTGGTATTGCGCGGGCAAGCGCGGCGCGCGACCAGCAATATTCAAAAGCGCGCTCTTGGCCTGGAGTTGGTCGCGATATCTGAGAGGCAGCGGATCGAGGACGAAGTGGAGATAGGCGTGGCGCACGTTGTCTGTGGGAAATTCCGAAGTCGTGCCGATAACAATGGAATAGTGATCGCCGAAGTTCCGGAAGTTGGCAAAATTGCCGACGAGGGGTTCGACGAAGACGGTGAACGTGCGGCCGCTTATGGGACGCGTGATTTCGCGCAGGTAGGCGTTGGCGACGGTGACAATATTGCGGACGGGAGCTTGGTCGCGTTCGACGGCTCGCTCATATTCGGCGCGAACGTCGAGCCAGCGCAATTCGAGATGCGCTTCCTGATAAAAGGCGGCAAGGATGTCCTGAAAATCCTGAATGCCGAGAACGTCAGGCGGCAGCGCTTCCTGATCCATTTGAAAGCGGAAATCCGGCGGGGGGCCGGCGACGAGGCCAAACGTGATGTAGCGAGAGAGCGTCTGGCTGGGGTCGGCCATTTCGTGATCGTGGTAGAACTTGCGGAGCGCCTCGGTGGCCGGGCCCTGCATTTTCAGCAAGTGGTCGCGCAGGGCCAGGCGCGCGGGTACTTCCGAGAGCGTGGATTCGTCAGCTTGAAAGCCCGCGGCATCCAGTGCACACATCGTGGCAAAGAGCTGCTCGCTGTACTGAACGGAGATTCCAGAAGCGCTCTGCGAGGGACTTCCCTGGCCCTGTGGGGCGGCCACACGGGCCGGAATCCTTGCGGGCAAAAGCGCCAGGATCAAAACAAGAAGAGACAGGAAGACGGGGGTGCGAAGCCTGAGGCGCGCAGATTCTGTGCGAAGGCGATTTTCGAAACGACTCATCTAAGCCTGGGTTCTCTTTTTTCGGGCGAGAGCGACATTTGCCGGACTTCCCGCGGCATCCCCGTGAGCTGGTCTACCAAGACTGTAGCGGGCAAGAGAGGCGCAGTCAAGGAATCAGGAGGAAAGGCGGCGTCGAGCGAAGGTTATCCCCGGACCCGCACCTCGCTAAAGTTCAGAAGGACATGGCCGCCGTTCATCGGCAGACCGAAACTGACCAGCGGGCGAAAGCGCGAAAACAACAGAACCTGGTCGAGCTGGTGCTGCACGGCCGGATCGCTGGGGCCGGAGAGAATCTTATAACTGACCACTTCGCCCTGCGCGTTCAAAGTCGCTTCGAGGAGAATGCCGGTCGAGGTGGTGTCACCGGAGGCGGTAGGAATCGCGGGAATCGGAAAGGGCGCCAGACTTTCCAGGCGTGCCGGTTGAACGAGATTCAACGGCAGATCATTGGGCACGACCCCCGTGAGCGGCACGCCGACAAGGACATTTTGGACGAGGAGCACGAACATCACAAGCGCGGCAAGGATTCCGCCCGTAGCCGGAACAGCCAGAGGCTCGAGGATATCCTCGGAAATCATGCGCACGCGCGACCAAGCGCGGTGAAGAAGCGTCCGCTGCGGTTCGATACGCGAGGCGCGCACGCGAATGCGCGTCGCAAGATCGGAGGGAGGCTCAACCCGGTTCATATGGCCGAGGCAAACCATCAGGCGGCGGAAACGCTCAAGTTGCTCGCGGCACTCGTGGCAATCATCCAGATGATGACGAACGGCGGCATGCTCGCTGGTGCGCATGGCCCCATCGAGGTAGCCGGGCAGTCGGCGCTGGGCCTCGCGGCAGTTCATCGTCCACTTCCTCCGGCTCTAGCGCGTGCGAAAAGCGGGCCAACGGCCAAGGCTGGTGCGGCTGCGGGTTCGCCCCGACCGGCGTCGGGAGAAGAATGAGCGTCATTATCGTTTCCGACCTCGCGCGGCGCCGCCTTACCGGAATGCAGCACGGGATCAAGAATCTCACGGAGGATCCGCCGACCGCGGAGGATGCGAGACTTCACGGTCCCGACTGAAACCTCCATGATTTCTGAAACCTCTTCGTAGGAGAGTCCCTCGAGATCGCGCAGAATCACCGCGCTGCGAAACAGAGCGGGCACCTGCCCGAGTGCAGCCCTGACAGCGGCTTGCACTTCGTGCGCTGAGTAGAGATCAAAGGGAGAGGCTTCGCCGTCCTTCAGCTCGGAGGCCGGAGATTTCCCTTCTTCCTCGGCGTCAATCGAAACCTGGCCGCGATGATGGCGCCAGCACCAACGGCGGTGATTGAGAGCTTGCCGGACGGAAATGCGGTAGAGCCAAGTCTTCAGCGAACTGCCGCTGCGAAACCCGCGAATGCCGCGGAAAGCGTGGAGGAAAACTTCTTGTGTTACATCGGCAGCGTCGGCGGTGTCGCCGAGAATCCCGTAGACAAGGTTGTACACATTCCGGTGATAGAAAGTCACCAGCCAGTCAAACGCCGCATCCGAGCCCGCTTGAAGCTCGGTCACGAGCTTCGCTTCGTCGCGAACCCACGGCAAACTCTGAGCCAGATCGGACATGCTGCGCGCCCTTGCTCCTTCCGGCCTACCTTCTACCAAGATTAGACACCGCACCTGGCAGCTATGTTGCCAAGCATAGCAAAAAACAGAGAGGGGCGTGATGTGCCTTCCGTACTAGCCCTGGGGCGCACTCATTGGCTTGGGATCTGTGATTTGGTGAAGAAAATGGTCGCAGGCTTGTTTGACCGGTTTTGAGGCGGGATGCTATAAATGAATGCATCCTACCGGTGGGGCCGTGGCGCAGTTGGGAGCGCGCCTCGATGGCATCGAGGAGGTCGTGGGTTCGAATCCCATCGGCTCCACCAATTTCTGCTGCTGCGTTGTTCCCCCCTTTTTCGCGCTGGACCGTCCCAGTAATAACTTGTAATGTCGCAATTTCGGATATCACTCTCACCCCAGTCATGTTTCTGCAAGGTCACATGTGTGGTCGCGGCGTTTACCGAGGGCTATGACGCTTTATATTACGGTGATGTCCTCAGACAGGGGTTGCCGATGCCTCCCAAAACCGATGGCATTTTAGAATCCTCGTTGTATGTGAGTGACCTGCCTCGCTCAGTTCGCTTCTACGAGGAGACTTTCGGGTTCCACGTGATTAGCGACTTCGGCGAGCGTGGCTGCGCGATGCAAGCGAATACACATCAGGTGCTACTACTATTCAAGAAGAAAGCTTCGCTCGCGATCCAATCGCCTCACGACGGAGACGGCGAGTTACACGTTGCCTTCGCTATCCCAGCCGCCGAACTTGCCAACTGGGAATCGTGGCTGGTCACCCGAGGAATTGAAGTGGAAGAAAAGCGGAAGTGGGATTTGGGAGGCTGGAGCCTCTACTTTCGGGATCCTGACCGTCATTTGATCGAAGTGGCCACCCCGGGCGTTTGGTCGGTGTATTGAAAGGAGCTGTCCGATAACCGCGTTTACCAAGCATTTGAGGAGCATTAACAGCCAGGAGGACATCTCTTCATTTAAATTCCATGGTCGTGTTTAGGAAGCTGGAATGCGGTGTTAGAAGCACCATGGCCGTGACCGCTCAAAATCTCGACAAGTGGATACCACTCGTAGCTACTCTTCTTGTGCTTCCTCCGTGGGTTTGGTTGGCGGTGCGTACCCGGCACTGCTTGCAGGTTATTTCGACGCGAACCATTATTGGTCTCCTTGCCCTCTGTTCCTTCGCTGTGCTTGCCTCAATCGCGATGATGAGCCTCAAGCAATTGAAATGGATTCGCTGGCCCTGTCCACGCTGTGGGTGTGTATTCCGTGGTTTGTGGTGGACGCCATGGCTGCCGAGGAAGTGCGTCGATTGCGGCCTGCCAAGAGAAGATAACGTGAAGCTGATGCCAGCAAACTCCTGATCAGTCTCGCGCGGAATGCAATTGTTCGAGCGCCGCGTTATTCGCGCGCAACTCAGCTAGGTCAGTAAAATAACCCGGCCTCAATGGATTTGGCCAAGGTCGCCTCCTGTTACTTTTGACAGTTTCATTCATTGGCTTCCACCGGCACACTTTGATACGATTTTGCAGGCAGGCGCCAAGTTAGTTTGAATTGAGTCTCGCTTCACCGCGTCTTGGCATCCCTCACAGCCTCACAGACCAACGACAAGTACCGTCTGACCAGACAATCCGAGAAGTCGGGCCTAAAGACAAGGGAGGATGAAAGATATGCCAAAAAACGAATCAGAAAGATCGTCCAAGCAGACAATCGTGTGTCGGATCCTGGCAACTATCACGGTCATGCTGCTAGTTGTGCCAGTTTGGGGGGCAGACAAAACGAAGGATGAAGAGACAATTGGGAATGCCACAACTGTCTTGCAGGCGATGATTGAGGGCAACAGCGTGCCGGCTGACGTGCTCGCTCGCGCTGACTGCGTTATCGTTCTACCCAGCGTGAAGAAATTCGGCCTTGGTATCGGCGGAACCGGCGGGCGCGGGCCGATGAGTTGTCGCGGTGGCGAGAATTTCAGCGGAAAGTGGTCGGCACCGGCTATGTTAACAATCGGCGGTGCAAGCGTGGGTCTTCAGGTTGGCGGTACTGCCACTGACTTCGTCCTCCTGGTGATGTCTCAGAAGGGCGTTGACGCGATCCTGCAGGGCAAGACCAAGTTGGGCACCGATGCAACGGCAGCAGCCGGCCCGGGGGCGACGACTGCGGGTGAAGCGGGGGGAACCGACGTATTCACTTACGGACGAGCCTCTGGATTGTTCGCTGGAGTGTCCCTCGGAGGCGCAACGCTCGACGCAGATAAGGATGCCAACAAGCGGCTTTATGGCAAGCCAGTCACCGCGCAGGAAATCGTGCTCGGAAATGCAGTGAAAGCCACGGAAGCGGGGGCCGCTTTTGATTCGCTCCTTAACTCCAAGGTGGCAAAGCACAGCAGCTGATAAGCGGAGCCTGAGCCGCGTTGTGTTGGCACGCGGCTGAGCCTCTCTGCAATGACAGCTGTTTTTTTCGCTGCGATGTTGGCGTCCGGCGTTGCAGCAAGTCGCCTGACCGGACACACTTAAGTGGAAGTGTGTCCGCTTTTTTTCCGATCAATGGCGCTTGCGCCGTTGGCGTTCGCATCATTGGCGCAGGGCACCGCTGATATTCAACCGTCTCCGCTAGGAACCTGCTATCAGCTTTGCTTCTCGTGGGTGTTTAGAAAATTGGTGACGGCCTGGGGCATGAACTGCATCGTGCTGAATGCGCGAGGCAGACAATCCGCGAAGGTCGTCATCTTATAGTTTCCCTGGCCGTCGGTGAGGATCAAAGAAATCACCGGTTTCCCCACTTTTTGATTGAAGGTGCCGGCCTCGAATCCGTACTGGCGGTCGCGATAGTTCACCACCGGCCAATTCCCTTTTTCCCCCGCCACGACGATTGCCCGGAAAAAATAGTCGCGATCGGTAGCCGCCTGTTGAAGCAAGCCTCCGATCGGATAGCGGTAGTGAAACGCTGCGTCGTCGGCGCCGGCCGCACGGTAGGTCCTGCCGGAAAAAGAAATCCCCGCGGCTCCCGTATGTCGCGAGGTGGTGAAGAGAGTCACGCCGCCTTCGCGCGCCTGCTGCGCGGCAGCGGTCAAAGATTCGAGCTCGTCCTTGGCGAGCGGAATTTTGGCGGACTCGACATCGGGGAATTCGCTTTCCGGCACCAGCTGGTCGCGGAAACGCGTCACCTGCACGGTGTGGTCAATCTCCTGGCCGCAGACAATCAGCAAACGATCGTAGTCGGTCACAGCCACCTGATAGTCACGACAGTCGCCGCAACTGCCGCTGCCGCCGCATTTGTGGTTGTAGAAGGCAACGAACCGCACATTTTTGCGCGCCACATCGGAGCCGAAGCGGGCGATCACGTGATTCAACATGGAGCTTTCTCCATGAATCCCTTCCGGGATGTCGTACTCCGTGTTGCCACCAAGCACGACCTGTTCGACGCCGTCGACTTCGACGACAGTCGCTGCTCGCACCAGAAAGTGCGAAATCGGCGTGTACGTTCCTGAAAACTTCGCGGCATCAAGGGCCTTGAGAATCTGCGCCCGCAACTTTGCATCGGTGACCAGCGGCTCTGACTCCGGAGTCAATTTCCAAGGAGCAGCGCTGCCCGCGGACGGAGATTGACTGCGGGCGATTGCTCCTGCAACAGGAGCGGAAAGAAGACTAGCAAGCAATGTTCGTCTCTTCATGGGTCGGTGTCCTTTATAGCCGGTTTAACTGGGTGCACGGGCTGAGGAGGAGCAAGGGTAACTTCAGTGACCGCCATGGAACCAACTGTAGCCGATGGTGAAGAAGATGGACCCGTTGTACCCCGGATTGTGGTTTCCCAAACTGGCATTGGAAATATGTTCGACCGACATTTCGAGCGTTACCGCCTGCCGGCGCTTCGTGAACAGGTGTGCTCCGAATGTGGCGCCCGATGAGAAATTCACCTGAGAAGTATCACCGGGAGGAACATTCTGACGCGTAAAAATAATTCCTCCCACGGCGGCAAAATACGGAACAACTTTTTTCTTGCTCGTGAAATTCCACTGCCAAATCACCGGCTTAAAACTGCCACCGTAGACGGCGCCGTTGGGCGGAAGGACGGTGAAAATCGGCAGGATATCCACGGCCCATTCGAAATTTCCATGAAGCCATCCCGGAAGGTGCTCGCCCGTGAGCACCACTCCCACGCGGCCGCCCGCGTACATGAACTGTGTGTTGTCAGACTTGCCGAGGCCGTCGCCGCCGCCGCCGATAATGCCCGTCTCCCATGCGCCTTTCTTTAGCGTCTCATGCACGAAATCATCTGGCGAAGGACTCGCGGCGGGAGTGGGTTCAGGGTCGCTCTCGAACGAAGGGGTCGAAAGTGCCGGGGAGAAATCCGTTGAAGAGAAGTTGCCGGAAATACTGGAGGAAGAGTCGGCCGTGGAGCCGAGGGGAATTTCGCCGGACGCAATATTGCGATCCTGTCCAAACGCGGCAACAGACAAAATCAGGAAAGCACCAATCAGAACGAATTGCTTCATGTCTCGTTGAGCCTCGGCCCGATGATTCGTTCAAGGGCGAGCGGAGAGCGTATGTCACCCGAGGACGCGGGTCAAGCGCCGTTCCCGCTGGAGAATTGGCGGAGAACGCGGAATCGCGAGCTTGCGAACCAGGAAAGTTTTTTTCCCGCAGGCGGAAATGTTTGCGGAGAAAGCAGTCTACAATGCCGCTCTATGCCAAAAATTACGTTTCTAGGAGCAGCAGGGACAGTCACAGGTTCAAAATATCTGGTCGAGGCGGCGGGCAAGCGATTGCTCGTCGATTGCGGGTTATTCGAAGGCTCGCGTGAACTGCGGCAGCGAAATTGGGAAAAGCTGACTGTCGATCCACAGAGTATCGATTGGGTGGTTCTCACTCACGCCCACATCGACCACACCGGCTATCTTCCGATGCTTGTACGCAATCACTATCGAGGACCTATCTTTGCCAACGCGGCGACCACAGAACTCTGTCAACTCCTGCTTCCCGATTCGGCGCACCTGCAGGAAGAAGATGCGAAATACGCTGCCAAGAAGGGCTACAGCCGCCACAAGCCGCCACTGCCACTCTACACAGTCGAAGACGCACAGCAGGCGCTGAGCCAATTTCAAGAAATCCCGCGCTCCGGCCCCTTCACCATCAGCGATGAATTCTCCTTTCGGGCGCACGATGCGGGGCACATTCTGGGCTCGACATGGCTCGAGTGCATAATCACGGAAAACGGCAAGCAGACGCTCGTGGTGTTTTCCGGTGACCTCGGCCGGTACACCAACCCCATTTTGAAGGATCCTGAATCGCCTACGCGAGCCGATTACCTGCTCTGCGAATCGACCTATGGTGACCGCGATCATCCCGCAGGAAACCCGGCGGATCCATTGGCGGACGCGATCAACCGGACGACGAAGCGCGGCGGCGTAGTCGTGATTCCCTCTTTCGCCGTGGACCGCAGCCAAGAACTGCTCTACTACCTGACGCTTCTGCGGGGGCAAAACCGAATCCCGCGCCTTCCCGTTTATCTCGATAGTCCGATGGCAATTAACGCCACGTCGCTTTACGTGAAGCACCATGAGGATCATCGAGCGCAGTTCACTGCCGCCGAGCAAACGGGCAATCGCGATCCGCTCGACATTCAGGACGTCCACATGACCTGTTCTGTTGAGGAATCGAAGCAGATCAACGGCGTCCACGCGCCGTGCATCATCGTTTCGGCCAGCGGCATGGCAACCGGCGGGCGCATCCTGCACCACCTTGGCCAGCGGCTGCCGGACGCGAACAATTCGGTGGTGTTCGTAGGCTATCAGGGCGAGGGGACGCTGGGAAGGGCGCTGCTTGACCACATTCAAATCGCCCGGATCCATGGCATTCAGGTGCCGGTGCGGGCGGAGATCATGGACATCGGGCAGCTATCGGCGCACGCCGGGAGGAGCGAGCTGCTGCGCTGGCTTTCTGGATTTCAGGCGCCACCCCGGAGAACATTCCTGGTTCATGGCGAACCGTCGGGATTGAATGGATTGCGCGACGGCATTGCAGCGAAGTTCCAATGGCCAGTTACGATTCCGAGCTATCTCGAAACGATTGAACTGTCTTAGGACTCGCGGGTGATTTCTTCCAAAAGCACAATACTTGGAGGCCATTCAGGCGGAGATAACACAAAAGTATTAGTTGGGGATTCCTCCATCGGAGGCCGGGGCCATTGCGGAATCGTCTCCAGAAAATGAATCCTTTTTTCGATTCCCTCCGTCTAAGTAAACAAAGGCACCATTCAGGCAGGGGGCCGCCACCCCGAAACCCCACAACGGTTCCCTGCCTTCCTCTTTTTCCCTTCTCTGGCTAATCCTATTAGTCGATTGCTAACTTATCGAAGTGGGCTTTAATTTCGCAAGCCGTTCGGCAGCTGCCTGAAAGGTCTTTTCCGTCTTGCAGAACGTGAAACGGAGATGATTTTTCCCGTCGGCGGGATCGTTGTAGAAGCTCGACCCGGGCACGGCGGCAACGCCGATTTCCTGCACCAGGTATTTTGCAAAGGCCACGTCGTCGGGAAAACCGAAATCAGAAATATCCGTCATGATGTAATACGCGCCTCGCGGGAGAAAGCAGCGAAACCCGGCGTCGGCAAGGATTTTCAGCAAGCGCGCCCGGCGGTCGTAATATTCGCGCGCCAGCGTGTCGTAATACTCCTTTGGAAATTGAAGCGCCACGGCTCCGGCCTGCTGCAATGGCGCAGCGGCGCCGACCGTCAGAAAATCGTGCACCTTGCGAATCGCGGAAGTGACCTCTGGACTTGCAATCGCCCAGCCGACTCTCCACCCGGTGACGCTGTAGGTCTTCGAGAGCGCGTTGATGGTAATGGTCCGATCCCGCATGCCGTCGATCGAGGCCATGGAAATGTGCTCGGCGCCGTCGTAGAGCATGTGCTCATAGATTTCATCGGTGATCGCGTAGGCATTCCAGCGGATGCAGAGGTCACGAATGGTTTCCAGTTCCGCGCGTGTGAACACTTTCCCGGTTGGATTGTTTGGCGTATTCAGGATGATCGCCTTGGTGGCAGGACCGAATGCGGCCGCCAACTCCTGCGAGTCGAATTGCCAGTCGGGTGGGTGCAGCTTCGCGAAGCGCGGAGAGGCGCCGGAGAGAATCGCGTCCGGTCCGTAGTTTTCATAGAAGGGCTCGAAGACGACAATCTCGTCGCCGGGATTCACAATCGCCAGCATCGACGAAATCATCGCCTCGGTCGAACCGCAGCAGACCGTGATTTCGCGCTCGGGGTCGACGGCGACTCCCTGCGTCGCCTGAAATTTGGCGGCAATCGCGTTGCGGAAGGGCTTTGCGCCCCAGGTGATCGCATATTGGTTGATATCCGCGGTGATGGCTTCCTGCGCCGCGCGCTTGATTTCCGCGGGCGCGGGAAAATCCGGAAATCCTTGCGACAGGTTCACTGCCTTATGGGCAATCGCCAGGCGCGTCATTTCGCGAATCACCGATTCGGTAAAGCGCGCGGCTTTATCCGAAAGGCGGTGCCTAGCGGCCCCGGCTTGTGCTTGTTCGATTGCGCTCATCAGTCTCCCCGTATAACCTTCGATAGATATCGGCGTTGCGCGTAACGATCTCGACGTATTCCCGTGTCTCGGTGAACGGGATCGAGTCGACGAACTCCGCCGGTTCGCGATAATTCTGCCCCGTGGTCCAAGTGGTCACATGGTCTTCCCCGGCATTGTACGCGGCCAGGGCCTGCTCAATGCCGCCAAAAGACTTCAGCAGCCCCGCGAAATACGTGGTGCCCAGGCGGATGTTGTAGTCCGGATCAACCAGTCGTTTCCGGGAATAACCGACACGCGATTGGCGCGCCACTTTTCGGGCCGTCTTTGGGAGCAATTGCATCAGCCCGATTGCGTCGGCGCCCGAGTGCGCGTCGGGCGAGAACGCCGACTCCTGCTTGATCAACCCGCTCGTGAGCATCGGGTCAATGCCAGCTCGCGCCGACCAACGCGTAATCGACGGCTGGAACGGCAGGGGATACGCGGTTTTCCAAACGTCGACGGGAATCTGGCGAAAGGGACGCGATTCAAGCTGAGGCACAACCTGGCGCACCAATACGATTCCCACGCCGTAATTTCCGGCGTCGGACGCCGCCCGTGCTGCTTCAAGAAGGAGCAAGGGCTCTCCGGTCGCGGCGTATGCAGCCTTCAATTCCAATTCCGCAGAGGAATCAAACGCGATGCTGGAGAGCGCGTCGGCGCGTGCTTGCCGGTCTGCAACGGCCCCGGGAATCATTGCACCGATCGGCTGGATGGGCGGAGCGGGAGGAATCGTCGCGAGAACGTCCACCGTCACAGGCGGATCTTCCGGCAGCTTGGCAACACGTCTTGCCGCTTGCGTCGAAAAATAATTCTCCGGGAAGCGCGCCTCTAACTTTTCATAATAGCTGCGCGCCAAGCCGACGTTGCCCGCTTCCTCCGCGAGCCTTCCGAGCCAGTAAAGCGCATCCGGCGTGAACGTCGAACCCGGGAATCGCCGCAAATGATCCGCCAGAAGTGACGGCGCATCCGAGGCGCGCGCGAGCACGCTGGTCCAAACAATCCGCCAATGCGCAGCGTCGGCGTCCGGCCAGGTCGGGAACTCATCGACGACACTTTGATAGTAGGAAACCGCGCGCTGGCGGTCGAGCTGCACCCAATAATAATTTCCCGCAAGGAACAGAGCTTGCTCGGCCCAGCGGCTCAAGGGAGCGCGGCTCACCGCCGCCTCCACCTGGGCAACCATCTCCGATTCCACCTGCGCGTTCCGGTAATAGTTGGCAAGCGTGTAAGAGCGCTCGGCCATGACGTCCGGATCCGTTAATTGCAGACTCATCGTTTCCGAAGGACCCGCTCCGAGTGCCATGCCGCATTCGAGCACGCGAAGTTCCGCGCGCTCCCGCTGCGGGCCGCTCAGACTCATCAACAGGCGCGAATACTCGGCACGCGCGTCGCTCCATGATCTGGCAATGAAGAGCGCATCCGCATGAGCCAACTGCTGCTCAAGAGGAATCTCCGGAATATGATTCGAAGGCACACTCTGGAGCGCGCGCAGCTTTTCGCCGGCATCGCGCGAGGCATCGCTCAGCGGAAATTTCAAATAGGCAGTTGTATAGTCGGTGGCAGCTGCGGCTAACTGGCCGTCCATTTCATGCGCCTCGCCGCGCAGCAAAAGAAAGGCAGCGCGGTCCTCAGTTTCCGGATAGGCGTCGAGCGCTGAGAGAATTGCCGCTGGCTGATGGAGCAATAGCGCCGCCGTGCCGAGCGACTGCAGCGCCTGCGATGTCATCACGGAGTCCGGAAATGTCCGGCGCAATTGCTTGAGCTCGGACAGCGCCTCGGCATTCTTGTCGAGCGCGAGATTGTTTTCCGCCTGCCAGTAAAGAGCATAGTCGCCCAGCAGCGCATCGCCCTGGGCCATGCCGAGCCAATTCGCCGCGCGTTGATAGTTGCCGCGCGAATAGTCGTAATAGCCAAGAGCCAGAGCGGCTCTCTCGCCAAACACGCCATTCGATTTCCTCCGGGCGATTCCCGACAATTTGGAATAGGCCCACGAGGATTTCTTTTCCTTCAGCGCGACCGTGAGCGCCCGCAGATCCGCTTCCGTAATGCTTTTGCGACTCGGAGAAGCGGCATGCCCGGGCGCAACATTCGCTGCTGCGATTCCGCACACGAATAGCAAGGCTTCCGCCAACAACAGAAATCGGAGCGTCGAATTCATCCGGAGTTTAGTGCCGGAGAACGGGCGAGGGGTACGGATACTCCCCGAGGGCTTGCTGATCTCCCTCGGCGAGAATCTCCACCATCCAGTGATGGAAGTAATCGACCGGGTGGTCCAGGATGGCTCGGAAACGGCGGTCGTATTCTTTGCGCGCCTTATCCAGATCATTTCTCAACCGCTGGCATAGATCTTTGTGTTCACGCCCCAGCCGCACATCCTGCGGCCGCAATAGTTTGATGTCTTGCATCGCCACTTTGGCAACCCGATTGGCGCGGCGATGCAGGTCTTGCTGATCCCCCGGCAGGTTCGCCATTTCAAACGTCGGAGTCTCGGCCTTGGCGACGGCCTCCGCGGAGATTTCCGCGGGCGACTCCGGAACGGCCACAATCGCTTCTTCGACAACCGCTGATTCCGCGACAACTCCGGCCGCTTCTTCCCAGTCCGTTTCGGGTTCTGCCACCGCCGCGGGTGCTCCAGCGCCCGCGGGAGTCTCCCGCGGGTTCAAAGCCACGGCGATGAAGTTCGATAATACCGAAAGTCCAGCCGCAAGAGATGCCGCAGACGCCTGGGCGCGCAACATCGCCGGGAGTACGTTGCTTGGCCGAACCGAAGCGCAAGCAGCCACCAGATCAGCATACGCCTGATGAAGCTCGTCTGCCGTTCTTTGCAGCGGCGCCAGGTTGTCACGCAAAGCGCGCGAAACCGCGGCGTCGAGAAAGTCTTCCTGAGATTTCTTCGGATTAGCCAAGGAGTTCGCGCCTCTTGGCGATTATGGAAACGCTCCAGAGGGGTGTCAACGAACATTCCGGGCGGGGGTTCCTCACCATGCAGTAGCGTCAGAAGATACAGAAACGCCTTGGGTTAGAGTTCGCGCAGGGCGCTTGCCACGGGCCGCGTTGCTGCTCGGATCGCTGGAGGCGCTCCACCAATCAGCCCCATCAGCAGAGCGAACACCAATCCGGCGGCAATCAATGTCGGCGTGACGCTGAACGCGAAAGCCACGTGCGAGAATGTTTGCCAATTCATGGCGCCGGTCGTGAGCCCATTCACCGGAAGCACCAGCGCGCATCCGACGATTCCCCCAATCAGGGCAATCAAAAGAGCCTCAAAAATGAACGAGAGCGCCACGCTCCCGCTGCCGAAGCCGATGGCGCGCATCGTGGCGATTTCCCGCGAGCGCTCCGCGATCATCGAGTACATCGTGTTCAGCGCACCGAACACTGCGCCAACTCCCATCACCCCCGCAACCAGGAATCCCAGAACGGTGATCAGAGTGGTGAGTGTCTGGGACTGGCGATTGTAAAAATCGCGTTCGCGATCCACCTGCACGGTCAAGCGAGGGTCGGAGGTCAAAGCGTCCTTCAGAGTTTGGAATGCGTCGGGCGAAGTCATGCGCAAGGTAATGGACTGAAATATGTTTGTCGGGCGATTGTAAGTCTGGTTCAGCACCGTGCTGTCGCACCAAATCTCTGAGTCGAACGCTGTCCCGCCTGCGTCGAAGACTCCCACCACTTTCCAGGTGCCTCCTCCAAATTTCACCGTATCCCCAAGGTCAAAGCCCTGATAACTCTGCGCTGCGTATTTGCCGACAATCAGCTCTGTCAGACCAGGCTGAAAAAAGCGGCCTTGGATGATCTTCACGTTGGTGCGGACTTTTTGAACGATGGGAGAGACGCCGCGTACTTGGACATTGGCGTCGGTACCCGTCGATTTCAACGGAAACGCCGCCAGAACGACAACCTCGGGGCTGATCAGCGGCGTGCCGCCGTCGTGTGCCACTCCGGGCGCGTCTTGAATCACGCGCTCTTGATCCAGGTTGACCGAACCGTCGATTTCGCCGGTTGCTCCGGCGCGGCGGATGATCGCATTATCGGGCGAGCCCGAAGAGACGAGCGTCGTCTTGAATCCGTGAGCCAACGCCAGCATCGCAACGAACACGCCCACGGTCCCAGCGATTCCTAAGACGGCGACAATCGCGGACACCCAGCGCGCACGCACGCTGCGGATGTTGTACATGACCGGAATCGCCATCTTCACACCCTCCGTAGCGCGTCGACGACCCGCAATCTCATGGCCGTGAGAGCCGGAAGAATACCCGCCATTGCTCCGATCAAAAGAGCGATAAGCAGGCCGGCGAGCAGCGTCCACATCGGAAGCGCCATGCTGGGAAGAATTCCCTGCAACGCCTCTCCCACGCCGGGGACGGCGATCATGGAAATGATCAAACCAATGATTCCTCCGGCTGTTGCAATCAGCAACGATTCCGCCAGCACGAAAATCATGACTGTGGCGTCGCTGAATCCGATCGCTTTCAGGACCGCCAATTCGCCTACGCGCTCGCGCACCGTAATCGCCATCGTGTTGCCGCTCACGAGCAACAACGTGAAGAACACCACGCCGCCAATCGCCAGGATCAGGAACTCGATATTTCCGGCCTGCTTGGCCCAAGACGCCGCAAACGCTTTCTCAGTGTCCGTCTTTGTTTCATAAGGAGAGTTGGCGAACATATTGTCGATGGCCTTCTCGACGCGCACGGCATCGTCCGAGCTGTCTAATTGGACCGTGTACCATCCGATCTGGCCCTTCCCGAAATTCCGCCTTTCATCCAGATAGCTGTATTGCAACCAAAACTCTTCCTGCTCGTCCGGACGCTTCGAGTGAAACAATCCGTCGATATTGAATTCCCAAGCGCCCGTCCCGTAGATGGGAGCTTCGAGCGGTATGCGGTCGCCAACTTTCCAGCCAAACCGCTTGGCAAGTTTCTCTCCGACGATCGCGCCCTCCCGATCTCCCAGAAATTTCTTCCACTGATCGTCCGGCACCACCAGCTCCGAATAAACAATCCGCTGATTGGGTGGGTCGATCGCGAAGCTCGGAAAAAAATTCTTCGGATCCTGGTAATACCCGCCAAACCACACATCGAAAGTCACTGCCTTCACGCCGGGGATTCGCAGGATACGGTCGCGATAGGAAATCGGTAGCGGCTGAATGATCGAAACTTTGTTGATGGTGACCAGCCGGTCGGTTCCCGCGACATCTGTCCCTTGATTGAATGCGCCTTTGATCGCCACAAGCAGTCCGAACAAAAACAGCGCCACGGCGAACGACCCGACCGTCAGCAACGTCCGCAGCTTCTTCCGGCCCATGTTCGAAAAAATCAGCGGCAGAAACTTCATGTCATGCTCCCTGCTTGCACACCTTCCACGAGAACACCCTTGTTCAAATGAAGTGTCGTATCCGCGCGGTCAGCGGCCATCGGGTCGTGCGTCACCATTAAAATCGTCTTTCCGTATTCCTTGGAAAGCCGCGTTACCAGTTCCAGAATTTCATCGGCGCTCTTGCGGTCCAGATCGCCCGTCGGCTCGTCGCAAAGAAGAAATGTGGGATCGGCGACCAGAGCGCGCGCAATCGCCACCCTCTGCTCCTGCCCGCCGGAAAGCTGCCGGGGATAGTGGTTCATGCGCTCCGCCAAGCCGACGATTGCAAGCGCGGATTCCACATGTTTGCGGCGCTCGGATTTTGAAAGCTTTGTAAGCAGCAGCGGCAGCTCGACGTTTTGAAACGCGGTCATCACCGGCAGCAGGTTGTACATCTGAAAGATGAATCCCACGTGTCGCGCGCGCCAGTGCGTTAGCTTGCTTCCCGACATATGCGTGATCTCATCGCCGGCCACGGTGATGCTTCCGCGCGTCGGAACGTCCAAGCCGCCGAGCAGGTTCAGAAGCGTCGTCTTTCCCGAACCGCTTGGGCCCATAAATGCTACAAACTCGCCCTTGTCCACGTCCAGGTTCAGCCCCTGCAGGACGTCGATATCTTCTCCGCCCCGGCGGTATTTCTTGTCGAGCCCGCGGACCTGAATCAGGCTCCCCGCTCCGCTTGTGCCGTCCACTCGGACCATTTCGAAGGCTCCTATTGTTGAATCTTTACGGCCTGACCGTCCTGCAAGTTCGCCGGCCCCTTCACCACCACCACATCCCCGGAATTCACTCCCGCCAACACTTGCGCGTCGGGACCATTCGTTCCATCCAAGGAAATCGCCCGCCGCTCCACGTGGTCCCCCTTCACCAGAAACACGACCTTCTTTCCGCCATCGTCCCTAACGGCGCCTTGCGGGATCAAGGCGACCGGTGCGGCCTGGCCGTCTTTCTCCTTTGGCTCCTGGCCGAGGAACGTCACCTTCACACCCATATCCGGCAAAATCCGCGGGTCGAGCTTGAGGAACGAAATCCGCACTTTAACCGTGGCCTTTTCGCGATCCGCAGTGGGGATGATCGTGCGAACTTTGGAGGGAATCTGCCAGTCGGGATACGCGTCGAGTACCGCCGTAACAGGTTGCCCGGGCACGACGCGCGAAATATATGCCTCGTTCACGTCCACTTCGATTTCATTCGAGTTCATGTCCACAATCGTCGCGATGCCCGTGCGCGTGAATCCCCCGCCCGCAGAAACCGGTGACACCATCTCGCCAATCTGCGCGTCCTTCGAAACCACGATGCCGTCAAACGGCGCGCGAATCGTGCAGTTGTCCACGCCCTGCTGCGCTTCCTGGATGCCCGCGTCCCCTGCGGCAACTTGCTCTTTGGTCAGATAGATTTTGGCTTTCAGGCTGTCCGCGGCTTCGCGCGCGTTATCAAGAGCTTCCTGGCTCTGCACGCCCGCCGCCTGCAGAGCCTGCGCGCGATGCAGCTCGATTTGCGCATTCTTCAGTTGCACCTGCAAATCCTGAAGTCCCGCCTGGGTTGCGTTGCGGTCCGCCTTGGCCAAATCGAGGGCTTTCCGGGCGTCCGAATCGTCAAGCGTCGCCAGGATCTGTCCCGTATGAACGTGCATGCCCTCATCGAAATAAACGCCGGTCACACGACCGGTGATTTTTGCAGCCACCGTCGCGCGCCTTCTTGGCGTCACATATCCGCTCGCATTCAGCAGAGCTGGACGCTCCGAGGTTGCTTGCCTCGCTACAGCCGTCTCCACCACGGGCCGTTGATCGCGAAAAGCGAAAAACGCTCCGCCGGCGATCACCGCCAGCCCAAGAACGCCAATGGGCACACCCAGACGCAGGCGCGAACCGCCGGACTTGCGCCGTGAATCGTCAATTTTCAGTGAGCCCAGATCGGGCCGTGGAGTTGGAGGGGTCGTCGCCATCAGCAAAAGATCCTGGGATGGGGTGTCTCCATCTGGAACTACGCAACCGGGAGCCTGAATATTTCAAGCGCGGTCGAAAAATTCGCTGCCGACATTGTATATCGAACCTCCACTCTCTGCCCGCCGCTATTTTTTGCCCATCCGGCCTTCTGCAAACAGGTCGCGCATCGCACCGCTTCCTTATATTTCAACTCCTGGCTGCCTCTGTCGTTCCGACCGGAGTGGCCGCGCTTTCGTCTTCGACGCCGCGAAGCGGCGCCGCGGGGCCGCGCAGCGGAGGAATCTCTCTTCGACTTGCGCTCCGCCCCGGATCCTCCATCTCCCCTTGCCTTTCCCGTCGGCCAACCATATCGTCCTTCTGCCATGCTCACCGCTGAAAAGATTCGCGAAATTCTCCATCTTCTCCCACACCCGATCGAGGGTGGCTATTTCGTCGAGACCTACCGTTCCGAGCTGATGATTCCTGCTTCGAATCTGCCCTCCGCCTACCGCGGCGACCACTTCGCCGGCACTGCCATTTTTTACATGCTCACGCCCGACACATTCTCGGCGCTTCACAAGCTTCCCGGCGACGAGATGTTTCATTTCTATCTGGGCGATCCTGTCGAGACATTTCTGCTTCGCGACGACGGCTCTTCCGGCTTCGTCACTTTGGGCCACGACATCGCTTCGGGCATGTTGCTCCAGCACGTCGTGCCGGGAGGTGTCTGGCAGGGCTCGCGCCTGCTCCCTGGTGGCAAATTCGCCCTCCTGGGCACCACGATGTCTCCCGGCTTCGACTATGCCGATTACGAATCCGGCCGGCGCGATGCCCTGCTCGCGCAATTCCCCCAGCATCGCGAGCGCATTTTTTCCTTCACGCGTTGACACCTCACCCCTTCACTCATTAAAACAGCCAAATTTGGCCGAAGTTACGCGGGGTGATATTCTATTTATACCGACGGGGGCGACACGGTTTCGACGGAAGCTGTCGCGGCTCGAAGGCATGCCGGGCCTCACCTGCCCGCAATCGGGTGAAAACAATCAACTGGCAACTCCCAGTTGGCTCTCGCTGCCTAACCAAACTTAGGTAGCGCGTCTCCCCAGGCGTCGCCTGCGCGTTTGGGATGAGGCGTCACACAGTAGGCTGGCCGTCGCGTTTCGGTCCGTAATGCGCCGGCGAGATCATCGGACTAGCCGACAGCGCGTCTTGCCTGTTCTGAGCGCTTCCGGTGAAACCCTTGGAACGGGATAAGCATGTAGTCTTCGGGTGGCAAGGCTTCTCGGACGGGGGTTCGACTCCCCCCGCCTCCAAACTATAATCGTCAAGCGAATGAGCGTTTTATCGATGTTGTTTTGCTCGGATGCCAAATTTGTATCGTTCGTTGGCAGCGCGGACCGTTGCAGACCTTCGTTCCCTCACTATGCTTTTCCAAACGCCGAGCCGGTGAAAATAGGTGAGTCCCGCAGTAATGGGATCGCCCGACGGTTGCTAATTAACGTATGTCCCATCAGAGCGCTCGACAATTTTAAGCGCGGATAGTGGCACCTCTTTGCCAACTCGAATCGCTGGACAGACATGTGGTTGCCTCGAATCGTAGCGGCAAATATCATAGGCAAACCCGGTCTGATGATGCTCGGCAGGAAAAACAAACTGATAATCGATACAACCAACGAGAACGGGGGCGACGTCATCCGGTGTCCCGTCCGCGGGATAAAACTCGCCTTCATTAATCGCACGGCCTCTTACGCTGAACTGTATCGATCTTGGCTCATCACCGGGGAAAAGGGCGCTAGCTAGATACGGGTTGTAGAGCTCTTCAGCAGAACTTTGTTCCCTCCACATTTCGCGTTGATAGTCGAAAGGCTTGGTAAAGTCTTCGTTCGTTCCTGGCCTCATGTAGACGAGCCAAAAATAAGGCTCGATTCTTACAGCCGCGGAGTGTCCGAAATTTCTCAAGGTTAGCTCTCCTCGGAACGTCATCTCGCCATTTCTACTGAAAGTAATCGGCCCACTCGCCTCGACGCTAGCGCTGATAAGTGGCCGTTTAAACAAGCCCGGTTGCTTTTGGGCCGTCTCCGCAGTTTTTAAGGTCGAACCCAACAAAGCTGCGAGTAATCCAAGAGCGCAGATGGCGGCCCATATTTCTCCTCTTTTTTTCCAGGGCGGACTGTCGCGTTCCGCCGGCGTGTTGCCCGACGCGGGCTTGGGGTCTTCTTGAGGATCCGAGTTCGCCATGATTTGCGGCCGACAGGTTGAGAGTCTACCATTCCCTCCGAACTCCAGGCGGGCCCGGATGCCGTAGCAGATTTTCGATTCTCGACATCGCCCGGCATACACGAGTCTCTACAACTCGATCCACAAAGACCACTTCTTCAAAGCAGAGTTGTCGAAGGGCCATACGCGCATGTCCTATGGCTACATTCTCCGCCGTGCAGGCGGACTGGGATTCCCCTTGATTCCGCTCAGGAACGGGATCCTGCGCGCGGCGCGCGCATCGAGTTGTTCTCGTCGTTCTGGTACGAAAGCAAAGCCGCAGTCTTCCAAAGAGAGGTCCTGCATCTTCTGACGCTAGCTTTTGTCAATCTCAAGCACGTCCGGCGGCTTTAGAGTCGTTCTTTACCAGTCATTTGGTAACCGGCCACGAGTCGCGCCACCGTGATTGCGATGTAGAGTACGCCAGCCGCCCCCTCAAGAGCCGCAAACACCCTTGCGCCAGGAGAGACCGGCACGATGTCTCCATATCCGACCGTGGTGAGCGTAATAAGGCTGAAATACAGGAAGTCAGAGCGAGGAACAGCCGTGGAGGCAGCTGCACCAGTCACTGCGAACGATGCTGGATAAATCGCTTCCATCAAGTTGTAGAGGGCAGACCAGAACGTGGCCAACATCAGATAGAGACTCACGGAGGCGTAGATGCGCCCGCTCGTGATCGCCCCAGTCTTGCCTAGATATGAAAAGAGGCCGGCCGAGGCGAACCCAAAAAAAACCATCAACAGTGCATCGTCTAGAACACTCAACGCGTGAGCCGGATGGAATAACCCCGCAAGTTCAATCAAGACGACAGGAATAGCGACGGTCATGGCCAGCCGTCGAACAGCTCGTTTCCCGTGAAGTTCAAGTATGGCGGTGATGAGCACCGCAAATAGCGAAATGAGCATAAAGAATTCGCCAAGTCGACGAGTTCCAAGGAAGGGAGAGAGCAATATCAGCAGGAGAAGCGACAACAGCAGGTACAAAGAGCGGCGATCATCAACATTAACACTCATTCGATCACTTCAACCAAGCAGGGGGAGCGGACCTTCTGACTTATTGCAAGCTTGAGGGCAATCTTTGCAGGTGTGTCGATCCGCCTTCCGCGCAGCTCCAGTGCCGACATCTTCATCGAAAACGCCGCCATCTAGAACGGCTAATTTTGATGATGTCGAGTGAAGGTTACTCCCTCATCGACATTGGGCTATCCCATATCCTCGCGGAAAGTCAATATCAAGAATACTGGCTATACCAAAGTGACGCCAATGGATTCTCTCTTGGACTTGGTAACTTGACCCTTCTCGCATCGTTGTGTGCATCAAAAGCGCGAAGCAAGGGGCTAGCGTTACGGCATTTCGACAATTTTCGTGGTATCGCTACGCTATTCTATTTCAGCTTCACCCGTCCCTCACATTTTGTTCAGAGCGAAGCTTTTTTTAGCCCGTCTTTCGTCGGAATTTGGCCTTGCGTCCGCCGTCTTAACTCAAGTAAGAAATCCTCATGCACTACCTGTTGCTTTACGAGCTCGCCGATGATTACCTCTCGCGCCGTGCGGAATTTCGCGCGGCGCATCTGGAGAAAGCCTGGAGCGCGAGCGGGCGGGGCGAACTCGTACTTGCGGGCGCCCTTGCAAACCCTGTCGATGAAGCCGTGTTGCTTTTTCGCGGCGATTCCCCCGAAGTCGCCAAGAAATTTGCGAGGGCCGATCCCTACGTGACGAACGGTCTGGTGAAGCGCTGGCGCGTCCGCGAATGGACAACGGTCGCCGGAGACACCGCCGCCACGCCTGTCCGCCCGCCGTCCCCATCATCCTGAGCCAGCATCCGTTCGGATCTCATTGCTCACTGTGTAGTCCAAGACCGCTTAGTTATTTTCGCAGACCCCCGCTCTCTCCTCGCCACTCATACTGTCTGGGTTAACCGGTTGGTCCTCACCTGTTCCAAAGGTCAAATTGACAGGCCTGGCAATCATTTCTGATGATGGATGCGCGAGTTTTCACGCTTCTTTATGAAAAGACACTGGCGGCTCCACGCGCTTTTGTGCATGGCGAAAGCGACAAAGACACATGCGCGCAGATCTGTGTTCCTTTGCCTCCTATCCACTCTGGTCCTTGCCGCAATCGTCTTTGTCACAGGTTGCGCGTCGAGCGGCACAAGCGGAAATAATACTGGAAGCCCCGGAGGAAATGGAGGAACCGGCAGCGGCGGCTCAAATCCCTCTCCTGCGAATAAGAGCGCCAAACGCGGGATCGCCTACGACCTCGCCTCGCCCGCCGATATGGCTGCTCTCGCTCCGGGCGTTAGCTGGTGGTACAACTGGAGTCCTTCGCCCAACGCCTCCGTCCCGTCCGATTACAGAACGCAATACAACATGGATTTTTACCCGATGCTCTGGAACGGAACCTTCAATTCCGCGAATGTCGTCGCGTTTCTGAAGGCTAATCCCAACATCAAATACATCCTCGTTCTCAACGAGCCGAATATCACCAGCCAAGCCGACGTCACGCCACAGCATGCTGCGGAAATCTGGCCGCAATATGAAGCGGTCGCACAACAGACCGGAGTGCAAATCGTTGGTCCCGCGATGACCTGGGGAACGATGTCAGGCTACGAGGATCCCATTGCCTGGCTCGACGCCTTCTACTCTGCTTACCGCTCCGCGAACAATGGCAACGACCCCGAAATCGATTATCTCGCCTTTCACTGGTACGACTACGGCCTCAGCGATCAGCTCGACCGCCTCGGCAAGTACAACAAATCTTTCTGGGTCACCGAATTTGCCAATTGGCACAGCCAGGACGACGGCGCGCAAATCGACACGCTCGCCAAGCAGGAAGCACAGATGACCGACATGGTCGCCACCTGCGAATCGCGTGTTGACGTCTTCCGCTACGCTTGGTTCACCGGCCGCATCAGTCCAGACCCGCACTACACAAGCCTTCTCGCCGCCGACGGACAGCTCACCGGCCTCGGCCAGCTTTACATTACGCTGCCGTACTCGCAGTAGCTTGCCGTGGGCCAAGCCTGCTCGCGTCTCTTCGTTCCGGCTTCGAGTTTATTGAACGTTCATGTATTGCGGAGTATTATGGCTCGCGGGTTAGCTAGGGGTGGGAGTACGGGGCGCCTCCCATAGCTTCGATTCGGGGGAGGTGGAAAATGAAACGAGTGAGAAATCTCGTTGTGGGGGTTGTGTTTTCGTTTTTCCTGGGATTAGTTCCTGCCTTTGCGCAAACAACAATTTCAAGCGGCAGCATTCAAGGCACCGTCACCGACCCATCCGGCGCAGGCGTTCCAAACGCAAAAATCACGGTTACAAGCAAGCAGACTGGCCAAACGGAGAAACTTACCAGCTCCGCTTCGGGCGTCTATTCGACGGTGGCGCTCACTCCCGGCAACTATTCGGTCCGTATCGAAGCCACCAATTTCAAGACGGCTGAACTGAGCGTCGTCGTGCAAGTCGGCGTGGTCACGCCGGGGAACGTGCGCCTCGAAGTGGGCGCGGCAAGCACGACGGTCGAGGTGCAATCTTCAGCCGTCCAGGTCAACACCGAGCAGGCCAGCGTACAAGGCGTCCTGACTCGCACCCAAATTGAAAACTTGCCCGTCAACGGCCGAAATTTCCTCGATCTTGCGCAGCTTGAGCCGGGCGTCCAGATTCAGGACGGCGCCGATTTCGACCCCACCAAGGTCGGTTTCTCGTCGATTTCCTTCGGCGGCCGGTTTGGGCGCACGGCGCGAATCGAGGTCGATGGCGTTGATGTAAGCGACGAGACCGTCGGGACAACGACGGAAAACATTCCTTCTAGCGCCATTCAGGAATTTCAGCTCAGTCAGTCCACCCTCGACCTTTCGAACGAACTCACATCTTCGGGCGCCGTGAATGTCATCACGCGCTCAGGAACCAATGATTTCCATGGTGAAGGTTTTGCCTTGTTCCGCGACAGCGCCTTTTCCGCGCCTCTCCCTGGCCCGCCTGCGCCCTATGCGCGGAACCAAGACGGCGGGGATTTCGGCGGCCCAATCCTCAAGGATCAGCTTTTCTTCTTTCTCGACGCTGAGCATATCAATCAAAACCTGACGGCGCCTGTCATCACCTCCGCTCCGCTCGATTCGTTCACGGGAAACGCCAATGCCCCCTACCGGGAAACGGACTACGATGCCCGCCTCGATTGGCATCTCAAGAACGGCTTCACCATGTTTTATCGCTTCACATATTTCGACAGCCGCGCGGTTTCAGCGGGTGGCCTTATCGGCTACCAGCCTTATCAGGACAAAAACTACACTCGAACGCACGTTGCTGGTGCCGATTTTACTTCCGGCGGCTTCACGCACAGCATTCGTTTCGAATATTTGAAATTCATCAACAATCTTGGCGATATTGTGGCGGGATCGGACCTGCCGCTGGCCAACTATCCTGTCAGCATCAATCTCTCTACATTCAATTTTTTCTCCGGCCCGAACTTTCTTGCTCCCCAGCAGACGTATCAGACCGACCGGCAAATCAAGTACGACGGCAGCAAGTTGCTCGGCTCGCACATCCTCCGCTACGGTGTCTCCTACAATCGTCTCCGCGGCGGCGGCCTTTTCTCTTTCAGCGAAATTACTCCCAACGTTTTCCCCATCGGCGATGCCGGAGAAATAGCTAACGCAGCGATGCTGCCGGGCGGCTCTGGCAACCCGGTCAATTATCCGGCAGACTTCGTTCTCCTCGGCAATGGCGACGATTGCGATACCGAAATCCCAGCCTTCGGCGCGCCTTGCAGCGGCACGCCTCCTGACAATCGCCTCGGCCTTTACATCGGCGATAGCTGGAAGGTACGGCCCAACCTAACAGTCACCTACGGCGTGCGCTACGTCCGTGATACAGGCCGTACCGATAGCGATCTTCCTCCGCTTGCCTCTTTGAACGCTTTGCTGCCAGGCCTCGGAAATTCGGTCAACCAGCCCAACAAGAATTTCGGCCCCCAGCTCGGCGTGGCATGGGACCCCACAAACAGCGGAAAAACCGTGATTCGCTCGGGCATCGGCGTTTTTTACGAGAATGCCATCTGGAACAACGCGGAATTCGACCGTCCGGAGCGTCTCGCCAACGGCGCGTTTCTTGCCAATCCTCTCGCCTGCGCAGGAGGCACTGGCGCGGCCGTTCCATTTCCCACAGGCAACGAATATCTCGGTGGCGCGGACCCCGGCACCGCCAGCAACATCTGTTCTTCTCCTCTTGGCACCGTTCTCACCAGTGGCGCCGGCGACTGCAACGGAATCACTCCGGCGGTTTGCATCGCCAATTTTCAAACGGCATACCAGGCTGCCACTCGCGCCGTTGGCGCCAACGAGCCCAATCCAAATTACATTCCCAATCTCATCTCATCCGCCTCCGCTATTCCCTTGGGTGCGCTTGCGCCAAACTATCGAACTCCTTATTCCGTCCAGATCAACGCGGGCATCCAGCACCAGCTTCGAGAAGGGATGGTCCTGAGCGTCGATTACCTTCGAAACGTCAACCTCCACTACCTGATCGGAATCGATGCCAATCACAGCGGCGATGTAAACCCGAAGTATTTCAACCTTGCTGCTGCTCAGGCGGCGATTGCCACCACCAACTCCCAATTCGGCTGCCCGGATTCTTACAGTGCTGCTGCCATCAATTGCGCCATCACCTCTACGGTAGTTGACCAATTCACCGGGCTTCCCGGGGCGTCCATTTCGAGCTATGCCAATAACGGGCTCGATTCGGCCGCCGACCTTGGTGTCGGAAATTGCACGAACGCTCTCGGATTCGCTTGCGCCTTCCAGGGCGTCAATCCGGCGCTAGGCACTGCCGTGTTCCTCTATCCGGGCGGGCGCTCTGTTTACAATGCTATGGACGTGAAACTCGTCGACAATGTGAAAAGCCCATTCCGCGGCGTGAAATACCTCAATTTCCAGGCAGCCTATTCCCTCTCGCGATTCACGAACTGCGGGGCCGCCACCACAACCTCAGCCGGAACCTCACCAGCGTCCGCGGACCAGGACTTCGTCAATCCTTCCGTCGATGACAGAAATCCGTGCGGCTACAGTGGTCCATCCGCGCTCGACCGGACCCATCAGATTTCGTTCGGCGGTTATGCGGACTTGCCGCTCCATTTCCGTCTCGGCACTATCTTCCATTTCGATAGCCCGCTGGCTAGCGCCCTTGCTGTTCCACCCGTGGGTATCGGCCCCGGCGAAATCTATTACACGGATTTCACCGGCGACGGCACCACCGGCGATCTCGTCCCAGGCACCAAGCAGGGGGCGTTCATGCGAAACGTCTCTCCCGGCGGCCTCACGCAACTTATCAACAATTACAACAGCTCCGTGGCGGATCAGCTTACGCCCGCCGGCCAGTTGCTCGTGTCGGAAGGCCTCTTCACGGCGCAACAGTTGGGTGCCGGCAATGGTCTTTGCGTAAACAACCCCACAGGAGCTGCCACGAGTTCGGCCTGCGCTGTGGCTCCTGCGCTGGCCTTGCCGCCGCAGGGAGAGGTGGGATTGACGTGGCTCAAGACCTTCGACCTCAGCCTTTCCTGGGTCGGTAGCGTCAACGTCAAAGACAAGCCGGTGTCATTTGAACCGAGCGTCAGCTTCTACAATCTTTTCAACTTCGCGAACTTCAATATTCCGGGCAATGTCCTGAGCGGCATCCTCACCGGCAATCCCGGATCCGTAAATGGAACAAACTACGCAAGCTCGAATGTAGTCCGCGTTGGCGTCGGCACCGGCGTCTTTGCCCTTGGCGCCCCGCGGACCATTGAGTTTGGCATGAAGGTGTCCTTCTAGCGGGAGGCGCGGCAATCGCCGCGCCTCTCACAGGAAGGCTTCTTGTTTCTCAGTAGGAGGACTACGCCTAGTTTGCGGCCGCCACCTGCGCCGGTGACTTCACCGCATCCGCCTCATCCAGCAGTTGAAGCACCCCACGCAGTTGCTCGAGTGTCGCCGGGCTCTTAATCGTTATCTCCACGGTCTGCCCGGGAAGGATGTCGAAATAATTGTCCGAATACGCCGCGTCGTAATCTCCAAACGAGACGTAAACATCCCGCGCGTACACGTTCGACGACAGCTTCAGGCGGTATCCGTCGCTCGCCTGCGTCAGGTCCGCAGTGATTTTCGGCGCGGGAAGTTGCAGATCCTTATAAGACGCGAAGAAGAGCGTGTTCGTTGACACCACCTGGTTGCCAACGGTCAGCTCCGCCGAAAGAAACGCCTTCTGTGGATCGTAGCCGTTCGCGTGCAGAAACTCCTCCATGGGAATTTGCAGGTAGACCTGGCTCGATAGCGCCGGAATTGTCACCGCTTGCGTCTTGTCGTAAAGCACATTCCCATCGAAGGTCAGCAGTTTCACGTGAACGTTTCCCGTCGCCTCTGCCGTACGGTCCGACACCACGTAAACGTTCACCGATCCATCTTGTTCCGCCGGCGAGACAAGCAGGTCGTTGTAGAAGCGCTTCGCGTAGTATTGCAGCGCTTTCCAACGCCCGTAGTAATCAACGCTCGCCCAGGAAATCACCGGCCAGCAATCGTTCAGTTGCCAGAAGATGGATCCCATCGTACGTGGGCGGTTGCGCCGCAGGTGCTCGGCTCCCACCTTCACCACGTCCGCCTGCTGCACCTGGCTCAGGTAGACGAACGACGGAAAATCCTTCGGCTCCGGATAATCCCGCTCCATGTAGTCTTTGATCCGCAGGTTCCCGCTAATGCGATGATTTTTCTGGTGGTCGTTCATCACCGGCGTCAGCGGGCCTCGATCGGAAGGCACGGTGAAGGAATCAATCGTCCGCATCTCCGGGAACGATTGGAATCCGAATTCGCTCATGAATCGCGGCGTCACTTTCAGATACGCGGAAGCCGGCGGTCCGGCGACGCTATTCGGATTTTCGGCGGTCGGCTCCGGAGGTCCGTGCCACACTTCCCAGTCGTGCACGTCGCCCGATTCGTCGCTGTTCGGCGGCCATTCGTAATCGGCGCTCGGCGATGCAGGCCAGTAGGGCTCCTCGGAATAGTATTGCGACATCACTGCGGGAAGCGTTCCGCTGAAGAGCGCCATATACTCCTTCCACATCCGCGTGCGGCCCTCTTCCGTCAATTTCGCCATCCAGGAATCCGCGCCGAATGCATTGAATCCCCACTCCAGCTCGTTGTTCCCCACCCAGATCACGATGCTCGGATGGTTCCGCAGCCGCCGCACCTGATACACCGCTTCTTTCGTCACGTTGTCGTTGATCGACCATGGAATCGGCGTCGCGAACTGGAAGTCCTGCCAGACCATGATTCCCAGCTCGTCGCACATGTCGTAGAACTCTTGCGTCTCGTAATATCCTCCGCCCCACTGGCGGATGATATTCATATGCGTGTCGTGCGCCGCCTGCAGCACCTGCCGGTACATCTCGGTCGTCACGCGCGAAGGAAAGCTGTCGAATGGAATCACGTCCGAGCCCTTCGCAAAAATCGGAATGCCGTTGATCACGAATTCGAAGCTTCTTCCCCACTTGTCGTAATCCCGCTGCAGCACCACGGATCGCAGCCCGGTCTTCACCGCCTTTTCGTCCACCAGCTTCTTCCCCAGCCGCACCTGCGCCGTGAAGTTGTATATCGTTTGCGCGCCATAGCCGTTCGGGTACCACAGGTCGGGATTCTCGATGCGAATTGGCACATCGAGTGAATTCACGCCTTCGTGCAGCACGGCTTTTATCGATGCGTTCGCCGATTTGCCCCCTTCGTCATACGCCACGCTGATTTCGGCTGGTCCCGCCGTCGAGGAAGTTACCTCCATCTGCGCATCCAACACGGCAAGATCCTTCGTGATCAGTTTCTGCTCGATGTAGAGATCGGAAATTCGCGCCTCATCCCACGCTTCGATGTACGCCGGCCTCCAAATTCCCGCCGTCACGAATCGCGGCCCCCAATCCCAGCCATATTCGTATGCCGCCTTCCGCACGTAGTTCTTCACATCCTCGTCCGTTTGCGAAGACCACCGGTCCTCATCCTTCAGTTTCTGCGCGATGGGAAACACAGAATGAAACACCACGCGCACTGAATTCGCTCCCGGCTTCAGCAGCGGCTTCAGATCTACCCGCCATTCGCGAAACATATTGTCTCCCGACAGTGCTTTCTGGTCGTTGATGTAGATGTCGGCGTAGGTGTCCAGTCCTTCGAACACCAGCTCGATGTTCTTGCGGCGCAGCAGCTCTGGCGTTGCTTGGATCGTGTTCCTGTATTCCCAATCGGCGTTTTCAATCCACTGTAGTTTCGATTCGTTGTCGCGATAGTAGGGGTCGGGTATGAGCTTGTTCGCCAAAAGATCGGTATGAACGCATCCGGGAACCTGCGCGGGTAGCCAGTTTGCCGCTACGCTTGCGTGGGAAGTATCGCTTCCAGCGGCGGGCGCGGCAGACGGCGTCGCGCTTTGCCGGAATTCCCATCCGCTGGTGAGTGGCTGGACCGTTCTTGTTCCGCCATTCTGGGCCGTTTGTGCGTTTATGTTGGGTGCCACGGCAAAAATGCAAAGAAAAAGTGCTGAAATCGCATAGGAAACTCTAGCCAAGCTCATCCATCCTCCCAAACGAAGCGGGTAGCATCTGCTCCGAATCCGTCCAGCACTTTAGTCAATTCGCAATCCCGCTGCAAGCCCGCTCGTTGCGTTGATTCCATTGTTCCCTGGTCCTCTGCGGGTATACCATTTGCTCGGAACCTGTTTTCCTGTCGCCTCGCGGCTCTATCAGCGACGATCGAAGTGGAAAAATCGAGAGGTCGGACGATGAGAAATTCTCGCAACGTTTCGCGATGGATATTGGGCGTCCTGGCTGTTCTGGCGCTGCTCGCGGCGCTGGGCATCCATCAGGTTCGGGCCGCAGCCGCTTCTGCGCCGGTCGCCGGCGCTCTTGCGCCCGATTTCACTCTCCCTTCGCAATCCGGCGCAGACGTCAGCCTGCACGATTTTCGCGGCAAGTGGGTCGTCCTCTACTTTTATCCCAAGGACCTTTCGCACGGCTGCACGATTGAAGCCCACAATTTCCAGCGCGATCAGGCGAAGTATCAGGCTCTGGACGCCGTCATCCTCGGCATCAGCACAGACTCCACCAAGTCGCATCAGCAGTTCTGCACGAAAGAGGGTCTCAACTTCAAGCTTCTCTCCGATTCCAAGTACAAAGTCTCAAAGGAATACGGCTCCTTCGACAATCTTGGCATCGCAAAAATTTCCGCCCGTCACACGTTTTTGATTGCCCCGGATGGGCGCGTCGCCAAGGCTTTCCTGGATGTCAACCCGTCGACCCATAGCCAGCAAGTTCTCGCAGCTCTCACCGAGCTTGAGAAGAAATGACGCGCATATACCCCCGCGCCGCCTCCAAAAGGATGGCTCGATGAATTCGAAACGGCTCGCTGGTGCAATCGGAGTGATTCTGGCTCTCGGAATTTCTTCCGCCGCTTGCGGGCAGCAGTCCCCCTCGCAGACTCCTGCCGATGCCTCCGCCGCTTCAGGAAACGCCGCTGATTCCAATGGTCAAGTGCGCCTGCACCTCACCGAAGACCAGCGCGAGAAAATCAAGGGCATCCGCCAATCCCAGACCGCCCAGATCCAAGCCACTCGCGACGACAACACGCTCACCGGCCCTGAAAAGCGCCAGAAAATCCAGCAAATCCGCCAGCAGTCCGAACAGCAGATCGAAGCTCTTCTCGCTCCTGATCAGCTCGCCGCTTGGAAGCAGCTCCACTCCGGCGAGCAATCGCATCCGCCCCGCGCCTCGCACGCCGCGTCCGGCGCCGCTTCGCCGTCCGCTGCCGACTCCGGAGCCAATCCGCCCATCGGAAACGTCGGCCCGGCCTCAACGCCTCCCTCTCCAGACTAGTGCACTCGCTCTTTCGCGCTCGCGGTGCCGCTTCGCAGGTTTCTAGCGTTCGCGCCGCGCGAAAAATTTTTCTTCCCTTGCAGATTTCTCTTGCATCGCGTTGCAGTTGCCGTATTCTGCGTTTTGCGAACACGCTCCGTGTGCGCGGCTGTGAGAGAGCGTGAGCCGCTGTTGGAGGACGCGACAAAAAGTTGAGCACCATATCCCTCCCAGCCCAATTTCCCGCCCGGGCAGTTTCTTCCCCCAAGAAGAAAGTCGCTAAGCTCACACTCTGGCCGCTCGTCGCCGCCACCTTCTTCATGGTTTCCGGCGGCACCTACGGAACTGAAGACATCATTCACGGCGCCGGCTACGGCATGGGAATTTTGTTGCTTCTGGTCACGCCGCTTATCTGGAGCCTGCCCACCACCTTCATGATTGGCGAGCTTTCAAGCGCTCTGCCGGAAGAAGGGGGCTACTACGCCTGGGTTCGCCGCGGCCTTGGAAATATCTGGGGATTTCAGGAAGCATGGCTCTCTCTGGTCGCCAGCATTTTCGACATGGCGATCTATCCCACGCTCTTCGTCGCCTATCTCTCCCGCCTCGTGCCGTGGTTCGGCGTCGGGCATCGCGGCGTGATGGTCGGTCTGGGTGTGGTCATCGCTTGCGCGCTGATGAATATCGCCGGCATTCGCGTGGTCGCCACCACGTCGCTCTGGCTTTTCTTTTTGTTGTCCGCACCATTCGTTCTCATCGTGCTCCTTGCTCCGATGAAGGTCGGCGCGTTGGCCGGAGCCGCGGCAACTCCCTCGGCTTCCGACGTCGGCCTGATCGGCGGCCTTCTCATCTGCATGTGGAACTACATGGGCTGGGACAACGCCTCCACCATCGCCGCCGAAGTGAAGCATCCGCAAAGGACCTATCCTCGCGCCATGCTCGTTGCCGTCGTGATTGTCGCTGCCACCTACGTGATTCCCTTCGCCGCCATGTGGCTCACCGGCGCTCCCGCCAACGCCTTCGCCACTGGCTCCTGGGCCGATCTCGCCGGAGCCCTCGGCGCATCCATCGGCGGGCCGCTGCTCGGCCGTGCGATGCGCGTCGTCCTGGTGCTCGGCGGAATGATGAGCGCCTTCGGCATGTTCAACGCTCTGGTGATGAGCTATTCGCGTCTGCCTCTCGCCATGGCACAAGACGGCATGCTTCCCGGCGTCTTCGGCAAGCTGCAATCCCGGACGCGCGCGCCCTGGGTCGCCATCCTGGTGCTCGCCACTGGCTGGGCGCTTTGCCTCGGACTTGGTTTTGAGCGCCTCGTGACGCTCGACGTCCTGCTCTACGGAACCAGCCTAACGCTCGAGTTTGTTGCCCTCGTAGCTCTCCGCATCCGCGAGCCCAATCTGCCTCGCCCATTCCGCGTCCCTGGCGGCAAGTGGGGAGCAATCCTCGTCGGCGTCTGCCCCATTCTTCTTCTCGGCTTCTCCGTCGTCCACGGCGAAGGCGAGCAGATCCTCGGCATGAGCGGCGTTTTCTTTGGCGCCATCCTGGTCGCTTCCGGCTTCCTCGCCTACGCGGCCATGAAGGCTTTCCGCTCCTCGCGCTGGATGGTTTCTTCGCCGAACGACGAAAAGCAAGCCGCGTAACTAACTCCTGCGCCTGGCAAAACCTCCGCTTCTAGCCGTGTCCCAACTCTTCCTGTCATCCCGAGGAACAAAGTGACGAGGGTTCTGCTGCGATTTTTTGGTCTGCGGCGAAAGTCCGCGCCAAAGGAATCTGCACTTTGTTCTTGCTCTTGCCTCTTTGAAATGCGGCAAAAGCTCGCCGTGGCGGATCAATCCGAAGGGCAAGCGCCTGACTCTGCGCGCCGCATCGCACAAAGGTGCTTCGTGGGTCGCGCCCTGCCATTTTGCCCTCACAAACAGAGACCCTACCTGTCCCTTCGTACAGTTCCATCGCTGATGGTTCTAGTCCTGTCCAACTCCCCGACTAAATCCGTACCGCCGGACACCGCAATTTCTGATACGGTCAATCAGGCCGCTTTTCCGGCCGAATGGGGGAGAAAAAATCGCGCAAACTGCTGACGCTGGCCGGGGGAAAATTCAAAATACACGCTGTTTCCCTTCGCCCCTCGGCGACCGTTCGCTCTCCCACCATCGCAAAATACGGGCATTTCTAATCGCGGCGGAGAGGAATTAGAAATCGATGCAAGTCGCTGAAAACAAACAAAAGCTGGCAATTCTAATCGCGGGTAGATTCGTAACTTCTTGTCCCCCCAAATCCCAAATTTTTTCTCCCGCCTGCCGCTGACTTCCATGCCCGAAAATTCAACCTCATTCGACCACATCATCGTTGGCGCAGGCTCTGCAGGCTGCGTCCTCGCCTCCCGCCTCACTGAAGATCCTTCTTGCCGTGTCCTGCTTCTTGAGGCCGGCGCCCCCGATCGCAGTCTGAAAATCCGCATTCCCGCCGCATTCTCCAAACTCTTCAAGAGCGGTTTCGATTGGGACTATTCCACTGAGCCTGAGCCTCACCTTTTCGGCCGCCGCCTCTATTGGCCTCGCGGAAAAGTCCTCGGCGGCTCCAGTTCCATCAACGCCATGATTTATATTCGCGGCAATCGCAGGGACTACGACCATTGGCGCGACCTCGGCAACGAAGGCTGGGGCTTCGACGATGTGCTTCCCTACTTCCTCAAATCCGAGGACAACGAAAACGGCGCGTCGGAATTCCACGGCATCGGCGGGCCGCTCTGCGTCTCCAATCCCCGTTACACCAACGTCCTCACGCGCGCGTTTCTGGATGCTGCCCGCGAACTTGGAATCCCCGCAAATCCTGATTTCAACGCCGCACCGCAGGAAGGCGCGGGCGTCTTTCAGCTCACGCAGAAAAATGGCGCTCGCCACAGCGCCGCCGATGCATTTCTCCGCCCAGCCATGCGCCGCCCCAATCTCACAGTCACCATAAATTCTCTCGTTTCACAAATCCTCATCGAGAAATCACGGGCAAGAGGCGTCCGCTACATCCAGTCCGGCGTCGTCCGCGAAGCTCGCACCGAACGTGAGGTAATTCTCGCCGGTGGTACCGTGAATTCGCCACAGCTTCTTCTGCTCTCGGGCATCGGTCCCGCGGACGAGTTGCGAAAACTGGGCGTCCAGCCAGTCCTCAATCTTCCTGGCGTCGGAAAAAATCTGCAGGATCATCCTATGGTTTCTACAGGCTACTTGTGCACCCGGCCGGTGACGCTCATGAGCGCCGAATCACTGCCCAATTTGCTGCGCTATTTCATTTTCAAGAATGGCCCGCTTGCTTCGAACGTTGCTGAGGCCGCCATTTTCCTTCGCACTCGCGAATCATCCGCCGTGCCGGACCTTCAACTACTCTTCGGCCCTGCCTACTATGCGAGCCATGGCCTGCGAAAACGCACCGATCACTGCTTCGGTTTTGCCCCCACGCTGATCGCTCCCGAAAGTCGCGGAGAAATCACGCTGCGGTCCGCAAATCCGAACGATTCACCCGCGATCCGCGCGAATTATCTTTCCACGGAGCCCGATTTGCGCGCCATGATCGAAGGCGTGAAACTTTCTCGTGAGCTCGCGCATACAAAGCCGTTCGCCCAATATCGCGGCCGTGAATTGCATCCCGGCGAGCAGGCCCGCACGGACGCGGAAATCGCAGAATTCGTCTGCCGCGAAGCGGAGACTCTCTACCATCCCGTCGGGACCTGCAAAATGGGCGGCGATGAGCTCGCCGTCGTGGATTCCAAACTTCGGGTCCGAGGCATCGACGCGTTGCGCGTCGCCGACGCCTCGGTGATGCCGAGAATCATCGCGGGCAACACTAATGCGCCAACCATCATGATCGCGGAAAAAGCGGCCGACATCATTCGGAGGGGCTGTTGAATATGCCGCCGCATGCCCGGATATTCGTTGCGGCGCACCGGGTTTGCGCGAGACCCGTTTCTGATATTCTTGGTCGCGTGAAATCGTCGAGATTCCTGATTCTTCCCGCACTACTTGGGTTGGCGTTTTTGGGAGCCGTTCATCCGGCGCAGCAGGCTTCCTCTCCCGCACCCGCTGCCGCCCAACAGCAAGCGAATCCGCCCGCTAATCCCGCTGTCCCCGGACAAGCTGCTTCCGCAAATCCATCGACCGAACCTTCGTCGCAGGCTCCCGCTCCTCCTCCCGTGCATATTGGCCCTGTCATCGTTCTGGACCCCGAGCACGGCGGCGCCGACGACGGCGCGCGCGGCAGCAACGGCCTTATGGAAAAGGATGTCGTGCTCCGCTTCGCTCAGACGCTCGGCGGCGAGCTCCGCGCGCAGGGATATCGCGTCGTGATGACGCGCACCGACGATTCCGACCCATCCTACGACGACCGCGACGCGGCCGCCAACATGTACCGCGACATGATCTTCATCAGCTTGCATGTCTCCACGACTGGCACGCCCGGAACCGTGCACGCTTACTACTACTCGTTCTGGACACCCATAGCCCCAGCCGCTGCCCCAACGTCTGGCAGCGCCTCAAAGATGGCGTCAAATGCCGCTCCGCCCGGATGGATACCCTGGCAGCAAGCCCAGCGCGGCTACGAGGACTCGAGCCATCAATTCGCCGATGATTTGCAGGGAGAATTGGCCAAGTCGTTTACGGGATCGCCCGCGAAATCCACGGGCGCGGAAGTCCGCGAGTTGCGCTCCGTTGCCGGTCCCGCTGTTGCGGTTGAAGCGTCGAGCGTCTCCGTGTCGGATCCCTCTGTCTTGAACAACATGACGCTGCCCCTCGCTGCCGCCATCATCCGCGGCATCCAGGTCTACCATCCGCGAACGACGCAAGGTGGTTCCTGATGCCGCGGAACCTCAAAATCACGCTCGTCATTCTGATCGTCGCCGTCGTCATCGGCTTGACCAGTTTGAAAAGCCTTCGCCGCAGGATTGAACGCGTCAAGGAAATCCCGAAAACCGAAGAAGAAGTGCGCCATGAATTGCTCGCGCCCCACGTCTCGACATCTTCCGATGTGAAGACGGCCGCGGAAATTTATTGGGCTTCGGGCCCGGATCAATTGGCCCCCGTGCAAACGGAATTGCCGCTTTCCGCCAATCCCGTCGACCGCGCCAAGCAAGTCATTTCGGCTCTCATCGCTCAGCCGCCCACGCCCGAGCAACGGACGCTTCCCGAAAACGCCACGCTTCTCGGCTTCTACATCCTGCCCGACGGCACCGCCATCGCCGATTTTTCCGATGCCCTTAGCTCCGAAACCCCTTCCGGAATTCTTAGTGAGTCGCTCGCCGTTAATTCGATTGTTGAAACGCTCGAAAACAATGTCCCAGGCCTCAAGCGCCTGAAGATTCTGATTCATGGGCAGGAAGTCGATACACTTGCCGGGCACGTGGACCTTACCGGATTTTTCGATCTTGTTCCGCCTGCCGCTCCTGCGCCAGCGAGTACGCCTCCGGTGCAGGGCGCGGCCAACAAAGCACCGGCTTCAGCTCCCGCAACCCCATCACCCGGACGGCACAGGTAAGGAGACGACCCTTTCATGAAGCCGCACTTGGAAAGAAGGCGTCTGCGTGGCTCGGAACTCCTGTATCGGCCCGAACTCAATAAGGGCACAGCGTTCACAAATGAAGAGCGGATGGATTTCGGGCTCCACGGCCTCCTGCCGCCGCAGATTGAAACCCTCGAAGAGCAGGTCCACCGCGCCTATCTTGCCTACCAGCGGAAAGACGACGATCTCGAGCGCCACATTTACCTGCGCCAACTGCAAGACAACAACAGCGTCCTGTTTTACCGGCTCCTGCTCGATCACATCGAGGAAATGATGCCGATTGTCTACACGCCGGTCGTGGCGCTGGGCTGCCAGCAATTCAGCAAAATCTACCGCCGCCCGAGGGGGCTATTTGTCTCCTACCCGCTCAAGGACTCGATTCCCATGCTGCTGCGGAACCGCCCGCGAGAAGAAGTGGACGTAATTGTGGTGACGGATGGCGAGCGTGTGCTTGGAATCGGCGATCAGGGTGTGGGTGGCATGGGCATTCCCATCGGAAAACTCTCCCTTTACACCTTGATCGGAGGCATTCATCCCACTCGCACGCTGCCCATCGTGCTCGACGTGGGGACAAACAACAAACAACTAGTCTCCGATCCCCAGTACCTCGGATGGCGCCACGAGCGGGTGACGGGCGCTGAGTATATGGATTTCGTGGAATGTTTCGTGGCGGCGGTGATGCAGGAGATTCCCGGCGTGCTCCTGCAATGGGAAGACTTCGCCACACGCAACGCGCGGCCGATTCTCACGAAATATCAAAATCGGCTGCTCACCTTCAACGACGACATTCAGGGAACGGCAGCCGTGGCGCTTGGAGCGCTGCTCGCCGCGGTCTACGTCACATCCAAGAAATTGTCCGAACAACAGATCGTGATGCTGGGGGCCGGATCAGCGGGAATCGGCGTGGCTGATTATCTGCGCGCGACGATGGTGAAAGAAGGACTGAGTGAGAAGGAAGCCGCTCGGCGGTTTTGGATCATCGACATGGACGGGCTGCTAGTGAGGGGCCGCGCGGGACTTTCCCCCGAGCAGGCGGCTTACGCAAGAGACCCGGAAGAGGTTTCGGGATGGCGCGTGGCGAACGCCGGGATCGGCTTGGAAGAAGTGATGAACCGCGTTCCTGCAACCATGCTGATCGGACTTTCCACTGTCGCCGGGGCGTTCACCGAATCCATCGTCCGCAAAATGGCTTCGCGCGTCGAAAGGCCGATCATCTTTCCGCTCTCGAATCCAACCGAGCATTCCGAAGCGAAGCCGGAAGATTTGCTGGAGTGGACGGACGGACGGGCGCTGATCGCAACCGGCTCTCCGTTTGCCGCGGTCCAATTCCGCGGACGGGAAGTACGGATCGACCAGTGCAACAACGTTTATGTATTTCCTGCAGTAGGGCTCGGCGTGACGGCCGCAAAAGCGGCGCGCGTGACCGATGGCATGATGCTCGCGGCGGCAAGGACGCTCGGGAAGGCCTCGCCGGCGCTGCGCGATCCAGGCAGTTCCCTGCTTCCGGCGCTCACCGAGCTGCGCGACGTGGCGATCGACATCGCGTTCGCTGTCGCGCAGGAAGCGCAGCGGGAGGGTGTGGCTCCGCCAATGCCCGGCGGCGACATTGCTCTGCGGAAAAAAATCTTGGTCACGCGTTGGACGCCGGAATACGGCGACATTTTGCAGACGAGTTGACATGAGACGCACCACTCGTCAAACTGCGTTGTAACAAATTGATAGCGCCTCTGTTTGCTCATACAAGAAAGGAGCCTCGACTTGCGCGGCGACGGAAGAGCCGTGGACGATTTGCGTCCCGTAAAAATCACTCCGGACTTTATTCCCAGCGCCGAAGGAAGCGTGCTGATTGAAGCAGGGCAGACGCGCGTCATTGTCACCGCCACGGTCGAAGATGGCGTTCCTTCCTTCCTCAAAGGCTCCGGAAAAGGCTGGGTCACCGGCGAATATGGGATGCTTCCACGCGCCACCGAGGAGCGCACTCCCCGCGAGGCAACGCGCGGCAAGCAGTCCGGCCGCACTCTCGAAATCCAGCGGCTCATCGGCCGTGCGCTTCGCGCTGTCACGGACTTGCGCGCTCTCGGCGAACGCACGGTCTGGCTCGATTGCGATGTGATCCAGGCGGACGGAGGAACGAGGACCACCTCTGTGACCGGCGCATTCGTAGCCCTGGCTCTGGCGATGGAGAAACTCGTGGCCGCCGGCATTCTGAGGTCTCTGCCTCTGACGGATTATCTGGCGGCGACGAGCGTGGGAATCGTGAATGACGCAATGCTCCTCGACTTGGCGTATGACGAGGACTCGCACGCGCAGGTGGATATGAACGTCGTGATGACCGGCGCTGGAGAGTTTGTCGAAGTGCAGGCAACCGCGGAAGGACGCCCCTATTCCGATGTGGAATTGAACGATTTGCTCGAACTGGCCGCGGAAGGAATTCGCGAACTGATCGAAATCGAGCGTGACCTTCTTCATCTCACGCTGATCAAAAGGTCGCGGTAAAGATTTACGCGCGATGACGCCGACTCTCGGACTTTTTCTTGCTTCCTCCAACGCCGGGAAATTGCGCGAGTACCGCTCGCTCGTTGCCGGCGATCGCGTCGCCGTCGAATTGCTCCCTGAATTCGCGCAGATTTCCCCGTTCGAAGAAGCCGCTCCAACATTTGCCGAAAATGCCGCAGGCAAAGCGGAACATTACAGCCGAGGAAACGACAAGGTGGTTCTCGCGGACGATTCCGGAATCGTCGTACCCGCGCTCGGCGGCGCGCCGGGCGTGCATTCGGCGCGCTACGCTGGACCAAGCGCCACGGATGCAGACCGCGTTCGCAAGCTCTTGCACGCAACGGCGCTTCTCGAAGGCGATGAACGCAAGGCGAAGTTCGTCTGCGTGGTGGCGGTTGCGCGCCGCGGCCGCGTTTTTATCGTTGCCTCGGATTCCGTGGAAGGGACGCTTGCGAAGGAACCGCGAGGAAGCGGCGGATTCGGCTACGATCCGATTTTCTTCCTGCCTCAAATCGGCATGACGTATGCCGAAGCAAGCCAGGAAGAAAAGAACAGACTGAGCCATCGAGGAAAAGCGTTTCGCAGGGCGCTTGCGTTACTCGAAGATCCCGTGTCGATGGCCTGGACCGAGTAACGCGCCTCCGTATTCGCCCCGCAAGAATTCCTCTTGCCGCGCCAGTCGCGGCGGGCGTAAAAAGGAGTTTTCGCCTCTCGGAGGTGCCGCATGGCAAGCCCGCAAAGAGTTGCGACGGGAAATCCATCTCTTCTCGCAAAGCTCCACGAGGCGCGAAAACGAACCGATGCAATTTTCGCGCTTCTCTCGCCCAATTCTTTCTACGACCGGCCGATTCTCGAACGTCATCGGCTGATCTTCTATCTCGGGCACCTGGAAGCTTTCGACTGGAATTTGCTGAGCCCCGTTCTTGCATTGCCTGCGGCAAACGCGGCCTTCGACCACCTGTTTGCATTCGGCATCGACCCTGTCGACGGAAATCTTCCAAGCGACGAGCCGAAAGATTGGCCGCACATCGCGCAGACCGAAACCTACAACCGCCGCACACGCGAGAGGCTCGATGATGCTCTCGACACCGCCGATTTCTACGACCGCAGCCGAAGAGGGCACGACTTCGAAACGCTGCTGCACGTTGCGATCGAGCACCGGCTGATGCACACGGAAACACTCGCGTATCTGCTGCACAATCTTCCTCCAGGAAAGCTGTTTCGCCCTGCCAACTTGCCCGATGCGGCGGGAAGCGCGCCACCGCGACAAAAAGTGAAAATCGTGCGGGGATTCGCAACGCTGGGGCAAAGACGAGGACGAGGAGAGAATTTCGGCTGGGACAATGAATTCGAAGAGCATAGGATTTATGTGCCGGAATTTTCGATCGACGAATTTCCGGTGACGAATCAGGATTTTCTCGCGTTTGTGCGCGCGGGCGGATATGAGGATGCGTCGTATTGGACCGAAGAGAACTGGCAGTGGAGAAAGAGCCAGAGAATCTCTCATCCGCACCTTTGGATCCTGAGCGATAGCTCATCTCCTTTGGCTCCAAAGGCGACATGGCAATACCGCTCCATGTTCGGAACGATTCCGCTCCCGCTTTCATGGCCCGTATATGTCAGCCATGCGGAAGCGGCGGCTTACGCGTCCTGGGCCAAAGTCAAATTGCCGAGCGAGGCGCAGTGGCATCGCGCGGCCTATGGCGTGAAAGACGGAAGCGAACGAGATTATCCATGGGGCTTTGTCCCTCCGGATGAGTCACGCGGAAATTTTCATTTCAAAAGATGGGATCCGGCGCCAGTAGACGCGCATCCAAAGGGAGCCAGTTCCTTTGGGGTGCAAGACATGCTCGGAAACGGATGGGAGTGGACATCGACGTTGTTCGGGCCGCTGCCTGGGTTTGAGCCATTTCCCTTTTATCGCGGGTACTCCGCGAATTTTTTTGACGGGAAGCATTACGTCATGAAGGGCGGCTCGGCGCAGACCGACGCGTCGATGCTGCGGCGATCGTTCCGGAACTGGTTCCAGCCGAATTATCCGTACGTGTACGCAACGTTCCGTTGCGTGGAGAATTGACCCATGCGAACCGATATCTCACGTGAGGCGTCGTTTTCTCACTTCGGGCCTCTTCCTGAATTTTGCGCGGAAGTGGCCGCAGGCTTGTCGCAGCCGGGGCAGAAAGAATTGCCCTCAAAATATCTCTACGATGAAGTCGGCTCGGCGCTTTTTGAAGTGATCTGCCTGCTGCCGGAATACGGATTGAGCCGGGCGGGGATGAGATTGCTGCAAAGAAATTCAACAGAAATTGTAGAGCGATTGCCGCGGCGTGTGCTTGTGGCGGAACTCGGAAGCGGAACGGGGCAGAAGACGCGGTGGCTGCTCGAAGCGCTCTCGCGGCGCGAGCGAGTCCACTACTACCCCATCGACATCTCGAGCAAAGCGCTTGCAAGGTGCCAGCAGGAACTGGGGCAGCTGGAGATGGTGAGTATTGTGGGCTTCGAGCGCGCTTACATCCAGGGACTCAAGGAAGTGGCCGAAAGGCGCAAGGATTCGGAAGCGCTCTTGGTGCTGTTCCTCGGAAGCACGATTGGGAATTTCGACCGGCCGGCGGGAGAGCAATTTTTGCGGGATGTGCGGGCCGTGCTGCAACCGGGCGACGCACTGCTGCTGGCAACGGACCTCGAAAAGCCAGTGAAGGACTTGATCGCGGCCTACGATGATGCGGCGGGCGTGACGGCGGCGTTCAACAAGAATCTGCTCGCACGCGTGAACCGCGAGTTGGACGCTGATTTCCGCCTCAATCAATTCGACCACGTGGCGCGCTGGGATGCCGCCGAGCGACGGATCGAGATGCACTTGCGGTCGAAGACGTGGCAGCGCGTGTGCGTGCCGCAGGCGGGACTGCGGCTGAATTTTCGCGAAGGGGAAACGATCTGGACCGAAAGCTCGCACAAATATCAGCCGGACGAAGTGGCGCGCATGGGCGAGAGATCAGGATTCCGCTGCGACCAGCAATGGGTGGACGAAGAGTGGGCGTTCGCGCAGAGCCTGTTCTTTGCCGCATGAACAAGAAGGCACGATTCTGTGTGATATAGTTCCCGCCCATGACGAAAGCAAAAAGGAAGATCTCGCGAGGCAAGTCCGCAACAAATTTCCGTGGCGCGAAGCAATCGGCAAAGAAATCTGAGCGAGCCATCAAGGGGCGCGGAACCGATCCGGCGCGCGTGAACGCGATTCTGGAGAAACTCGATGAGGCGTATCCCGCGGCTACATGCGCACTAAAGCACGACAACGCGTTTCAACTGCTGATTTCCACGATCCTCTCCGCGCAGTGCACCGACGAACGCGTGAATCAGGTGACGGCAGTGCTTTACAAGAAATACAAGACACCCAAGGATTTTGCCTACGCGGATCCGAAGGAACTCGAACAGGAAATCCGCCCGACGGGATTTTTCAGGAACAAGACGAAATCGGTGATGGGTGCGAGCAAGAAAATTGTCGAAGAATTTCACGGCGAAGTCCCGAAAACGATGGAGGAATTGCTGACGCTGCCGGGCGTGGCGCGAAAGACGGCGAACGTCGTGCTGGGGACGGCGTTTGGGATCGCGTCTGGAGTTGTGGTGGATACGCACGTGCAAAGGCTTTCAGGGCGGCTGGATTTGACGAAAAATACCGATCCAAAAAAGATTGAACAAGATTTAATGCAGGTGATTCCAAAGGACCGATGGATTCTCTTCTCCCACCAATTAATTTGGCATGGACGGCGTGTGTGCCAAGCGCGCAAGCCGAAGTGCATCGAGTGCAATCTCGAAAAGCTGTGCTATTCAAAGGACAAGACGAATTGAGCGGCCAAGCGCGAGAAGCGACGCCGAGCCGCTGAATCAAGCGCCGGCAAGAAAGTGGTATTGCGCTTCGGTGAGCGGAACGACAGAGAGCCTCCCCATTTTCACAAGAGGCGAATCGGCAAAAATCTTCTTCGATTTAATCTCTTCGAGCGAAACAGGGTTCGCGATGGCTTTGCCCGCCTTGATTTTCACCACTGGATTGCGCAGATCGGACGCATCCACGGAAACGACACTCGCCAGGCCGACTGCCTTCTTTTGATCGCCCGTTTCGTAAATAATCAGCTTTGCTCCCGGCTTCATTTCACGGAGATTCTTGACTGCGGTGGGATTGGAAACGCCGTCCCACTCCGTCGCGGCGTCGCCCTGCAAATCGGCGAAGGAATACTCCGAAGGCTCGGTCTTGAGCAAATAGTGGTCGGCCATGGCTTTCTCCCTGTTTGGGACGGCAAACAGACGCGCGAAGTATACCGGATTTCATCGGGTGAACGAGTCTATGACTGCGACCGGCGAAGACGAATCAAGGTCTTGAGCAAGCGATCGATTTGTCGCTGGTTGCGGATGAAATACCCGGCACGAGAAGTGCGCTTTGCCCCGACGCGGATGGTGAGGTAGCGCCCTTTATGGGCGCGGGAAAAGACGGTCTCGTCGTTTTCATCGTCACCGACGTAAATCACCAAATCAAGATGCAGCTCCTTACGGGCACGCTCGACCGCAAGCCCCTTGTCCGGCGCGCCCTTGGGGATAACATTCACGACTTGCTTGCCGCCAATCACTGTTGCGCCGGGCAGAGAGCGTGCGAGCAATGCAATGGCACGTCGTGCCTGTGATTTCCTGGGCTCATGACGGTAGTGCACGGAAAGAGTGAATCGCTTGTCTTCCAGAATGAGGCCTGAGAAGTCCCGCAAGCTCTCGCGAACAATGGGAATCCAGGATTCGACGGCGCGTGCAATCGAGCGGGAGGAACTCCACGGTTCGATTCCGTGGTTGCCCATAATTTCGTGAAATGAAATGCCGCGAAGGCGACGGCGAACGTCGGCGCGGCTGCGTCCGGACACGACGATGCAAGGGTAGAGCGATACGAGGGCACGCAGAAGTTTGCGGGTGGAGGGGCGGAGCGCGGCGGACGACGGGTGCGGCATCAGCGGGGCGAGAGTGCCATCAAAGTCGAATGCTAAGAGGACACGACCCGCCGCGAATTCCCGGAGGGCAGGAAAATTACTCTTGGAAAGAATGGGCCGCATCAGCCGGGATTCGCTCCCATCCAGTGCTCGGCGAGGCGCCCCGTGAGGCGCTCGTGGCGGCGGAGGCGCGCGGCGTCGACCAGCATGCGCCCAGCCCAGCGGTAGACGTTGAATTCAGCAAGGAAGGCCCGCATTGCGCGCATGCGCTCGCGCTGTTCGTCGGGAGACATATTGAGCGCAGCGGCAAGAGCCACGCTGGCCTCGTCGATATCGTAGGGGTTCACGGCGAGCGCTTCGGTGAGTTCACGGGAAGCACCGGTGAACTGGCTGAGGACGAGTACGCCACGCTCGTCCTCGCGGGCGGCGACGAATTCCTTGGCGACGAGATTCATTCCGTCGTGGAGACTGGAAACGTAGCAAAGATCGGCGGCGCGGTAGTAGCGGAAAACGGTGGGCGGTTCGTGATGAGCGCGATAGAGGATGATGGGGCGATAAGAATCATTGCCGAAACGCTCGTTGATGCGGGCCGCAATCTCCTCCACGTTTTCGTTCAACTGGCGGTAGCGCTCGATCAAGGTGCGGCTGGGCGCGGCGAGCTGGACGAACGTGAAACGGCCGCGAAATTCGGGATAGCGGTCCAGGAGGCGCTCGATGGCGAGGAAACGCTCTTCGACTCCCTTCGTGTAGTCGAGGCGGTCCACTCCAACGCCAAGAAGCGCGTCGGGACGCAAGCCAAGCTCAGCAAATACGCTGGCGCGGCATTCCTCCGGAGGAGGAACCGACTTGAGCCAGTGAACGGGCCATTCCAACGAAATCGGGTAGGGACGGACGAGCGTGGCGCGGTCGTGCTGAACGACGGCGTTCTCTTCGCGATCGATGCGGGATTCAAGAAAGCGGTCGACGCATTCCATGAAGTTGTTGCAATGAAATTGGGTG